>ENA-OZJV01000715-OZJV01000715.1-human-gut-metagenome-genome-assembly--contig:-NODE-715-length-15793-cov-26.355954_pt1 | contig 15793 bp, 13 predicted proteins | sample MGYA00244179_ERZ653756 | MGnify/ENA primary metagenome ERZ653756 (study PRJEB26926, sample SAMN06165332) | human gut metagenome | biome: ENVO:00009003; feature: ENVO:2100002; material: ENVO:00002003...
GACATTGATGTTTACCAATGCCGGAATGAACCAGTTTAAGGATATTATTCTTGGCAATGCCGCGGCGAAATATCAGCGTGTGGCGGATTCTCAGAAATGTCTGCGTGTGAGCGGTAAGCACAATGACCTTGAAGAGGTGGGTATGGACACATACCATCACACAATGTTTGAGATGCTTGGCAACTGGTCGTTTGGCGATTATTTCAAGAAAGAGGCTATCGACTGGGCATGGGAGTATCTTGTGGATGTACTCGGGCTCGACCCGGCAAATCTTTATGCCACCGTGTTTGAAGGCTCTCCTTCCGAAGGTCTCGGTCGCGATGACGAGGCGGCTTCCTATTGGGAAAAACATCTTCCTGCCGACCATATAATAAACGGAAACAAGCATGATAATTTCTGGGAAATGGGTGATACCGGTCCTTGCGGTCCCTGCTCGGAAATTCATATTGACCTGCGTAGCGACGAGGAGAAAGCTGCTGTGCCCGGTCGCGACCTTGTGAACCACGACCATCCGCAGGTAATCGAGATTTGGAATCTTGTGTTCATGCAGTACAATCGTAAGGCTGACGGCTCTCTCGAGCCGCTCCCCGCAAAGGTGATTGATACCGGTATGGGTTTCGAGCGTCTTTGCATGGCTCTTCAGGGAAAGAAGTCAAATTACGATACCGATGTATTCACTCCGCTTATCACCAAGATTGGAGAGCTTTCCGGAAAGCGTTATGGTGACGACCCCAAGGTTGATATCGCCATGCGTGTCATTGCCGACCATGTGCGCACAATCGCATTCTCGATTGCCGATTCGCAGCTCCCCGGCAACGCCAAGGCTGGTTATGTCATCCGCCGTATCCTACGGCGCGCCGTACGTTATGCCTACACATTCCTCGACCAGAAGCAGGCATTCATGTATCGCCTGCTCGACACTCTTATCGAGAGCATGGGTGAGGCTTATCCCGAGTTGCCGAAGCAGCGTGAACTTATCATGCGTGTGATAAAGGAAGAGGAAGACGCCTTCCTCCGCACTCTTGACAATGGTATCCGCCTGCTTGATAATGCTATCGAGGCGGCAAAGGCGAAAGGTAAGAATGAGATATCCGGTAAAGAGGCATTTGTACTTTACGACACTTACGGTTTCCCGCTCGACCTTACTGAGCTTATTCTTAAAGAACATGGCATGACGCTTGACCATAAGGAGTTTGACGAGGAGATGGCTGCCCAGAAGGCGCGCGCCCGTAATGCCGCTGCTGTGGAGACCGGCGACTGGGTTGTATTGCGCGATGGTGAACAGGAATTTGTCGGCTATGACATGACCTCGACTCCGACTCAAATACTCCGTTACCGCAAGGTAAAGCAGAAAAGCAACGAATATTACCAGATAGTGCTTTCGGCGACTCCTTTCTATGCCGAGATGGGTGGTCAGGTCGGTGACCGCGGTCAGTTGATAAACGGCGACGATGTTATCGACATCTACGATACAAAGCGTGAAAACGGTATGGGAGTGCATCTTTCCAAGAAGCTCCCCAAAGACCCGTCGGCGACTTTTGAAGCTGTGATTGACGAGAAGGCTCGTCAGGCTATATCATGTAATCATACCGCCACTCACCTGCTTCATGAGGCGTTGCGCGAGGTGCTCGGTACCCATGTCGAGCAGCGTGGTTCGTTTGTGTCACCTGATGTGCTCCGATTTGACTTCTCTCATTTCCAGAAGGTGACGTGCGATGAATTGCGTAAGGTAGAGCGTATAGCAAATGAGCGTGTCCGCAAGGCTATCGCGCGTGACGAACACCGCAATGTGCCTATTGAGCAGGCGCGTGAGATGGGTGCTATGGCGCTATTCGGTGAAAAATACGGCGATGAGGTGCGCGTGATTCGTTATGGCTCTTCTGTGGAGCTTTGTGGTGGTACTCACGTTGACAATACCGGAAATATCGGTATGATAAAGATTATCTCAGAGAGCAGTATCGCGGCAGGTATCCGTCGTATCGAGGCTATCACCGGTCAGCGTGTCGAGACGGCAATAGAAGAGATGGAGAATACTTTGCATGAAATCGGATCGATGTTTAACAATACTCCTAATCTGGTTGCCGCTCTCCGCAAGTCGCTTGACGAGAATACGGAGCTTAAGCATCAGGCTGAGGAATATTTTGCAGAGCGTGTTAACAATCTAACCAATGAATTGATTGGCAAGGCTTACGAGACCAACGGTATAAAGGTAGTGGAGATGACCGGTCTGCGCTTACCCGAGGTGGTGAAGAATGTGGCGTTTGGTGTGCGCTCGAAATCTCCGGAGCATACCGTCTTTATCGGAGCGACATACGACCCCAGTGGAAAACCTCTTCTTACCGTCATGGTGACAGAAGATTTGGTTAAGGATGGCATGATGAATGCATCGGTCACAGTGCGCGAGGCTGCAAAACTTATTCAAGGCGGCGGTGGTGGTCAGCCCGGCTTTGCACAGGCAGGCGGAAAGAACCGCGACGGACTTGCCAAGGCATACGAGAAGATGAAAGATCTACTCGGTGTGTAACGCTGCTCCGATGAACTTTTTTATAAATTGGATTATTATAAGGGCACGGGTGATTCCGTGCCCTGCTTTATTTTATTTGATGTGATATGAAAAAGACCGTATTGTTGTATCTTTTGCTCGTGGCTGTCATCCCTGCGACAGCACAATGGATGCCCGACCGCCTTGGTGACGGTTATGAGATGCGTTATGTAAATCAGCCTGACGATTACAGCGGGAAGGTGCGCTCGACCGTTATCCGCAAACTTTCTAAGTGCGGCGGTCATCGCGGAGTGCTCTATGTCCACGGATTCAACGATTATTTTTTCCAGAAGGAGATGGGCGACCGTTTCGTTGACTCTTGCTATAATTTCTATGCGGTGGACTTGCGGAAATACGGCAGGTCGCTTATGGAGGGACAGAAGGCATTTCAGGTAAGGGATATGAAGGAGTATTTCGCCGATATCGACTCTGCCGTGAATTGCATGAAGCGCGACGGCATTGATGAGATTGTACTGATGGGGCACTCTACAGGCGGTCTAACTACATCGCTATATATGAATGACAACCCGCCTTCAGAAATTAAGGCGTTGATACTCAACAGCCCGTTTCTTGACTGGAATCAGAGCAAATTTCAGGAACGTGTGCTCATCCCGGCGGTCGATTGCATCGGCAATCTTTTCCCCGGCATCGCCATTTCTCAGGGTGACAGTCGTGCTTACAGCGAAAGTCTGCTGAAGCGGTACGGCGGGGAATGGGAATATGATATTTCCCTCAAACTTGAGGTGTCGCCTGATGTCGATACCGGATGGATAAGGGCGATTGACATGGCGCAGGCTGTCATACAGAACGACCCGTTTATAAAAGTGCCCGTGCTTCTTATGCACTCCGACCGTTCGGCGAAAGCGGGCGACTCTGCGGATGTCTATTCCGAGAGCGATGCTGTGCTTGATGTTGAGGATATTTCGCGTTACGGTAAACGTCTCGGTCCGCTTGTCACCGAGATTACAGTAAGAGGCGGACTCCATGACCTTGTCCTTTCAAAGCCTGAAGTCCGCAATGCCCTGTATGATTATATGTTCCGCTGGCTTGGCAATCTTAATCTTTAGCCTGTCTATGGGGTTCTTAGTCTTTAGCCGTACGCGCCGCTTGGTCGCGGGCAAGCAACAGCTGCTTGTCAAGTAGTTCGCGGCGCGAGCTTAATTTACGCGATGTCTGCATGGCGTTACTGAGCTGATAGGCGAGGGCTATCGAACGGTTGTCGTTGACTTGAAGCGGGGTGGTGTAGCTTGACGTCCCCTTGAAGATAAGCGTAGTCTTGCTGTCGGGATTGTCGAGCAGGAAACTGCATAATGTGTCACATTCCGCGCCGATAAAGGTGACCATCTCTGTCCCTCCCGAACGGTAGTTGCGGTCGCCGTCGTAGGCAACTTCGGCTGTCGACACCTCTCCGGCTCTGTTTTTAAGCGTCACGGCGGTATGTTTCACCGGTTTGGCGGTGAGCGAGCTTATCATGTAAAATTCGCCGTCGGGCGATACGCGCCCCTCAACGCCCGTGCGGTTGAACAGCGATGACTTTTCATATTCTTTGATTACGTAATAGCCTTCTACAAGCTCCGGATTGTTGACAAATGCGAAATAGCTCATCAGCGAGTCCTGGAGATGGGCGTAATATGCCTGGAGGCTGTCGGTCATCTGCATTTCAGCCATAGTCATTTTCTCCATCGCGAGAGGGCGTATATGCATTCCCTTGCGTTGTGCCTCAATCTGGTCGGGGTATTTTGCCTGAAGCGTGTCGAGCAGTTCGATGGCGAGGGCATAGTTGCCTGCCGTTACAGCCGAGTCAGCCGAGTTTACAAGCCCTTCGGCAATCTGTTTTCCGCTGTTGCTCCCTCCGCAGGCTGCCATTACAAGCGGCAATGCCGCGGCTATTGCCGCTTTAATTACTACGTTGCACATTTTTTACTCCTTTTACGGTTTTCAGTTTTTTTATAAGGTTGTTGAGGGCTACCGTGTCGTTTACGCCGACTATCAGATAACCCTGGAATATTGAATCGTCGGAATTGATGGATATGCTGCGCAAGGTCACGTCTTTCTCCTTGTTAATTATAGAGGTGATGTTGGTGACGATGCCTATGTCATCGTTGCCGATTATACGCAGTGTCGCTCCGAACTGCTGACCGAGTTTGCCCGACCACCGCGTAGTGATGAGGCGGTAGGGATATTTCTGACGTATGTTTGCGGCGTTGGGACAGTCGTGACGGTGAATCTTTATGACTCCCTCCGCCGAGATGAAGCCGAACACGTCATCGCCGTATATCGGGTTGCAGCATTTAGCCAGCTTGTAATTGATGCCTTTGATGTTGTCGCCGATCACGAGTACATCACCCTGACGCTCATCTTCCTCTATCTTAGACAGCTGAAATTCTTCGGCGGAGCGTATCTCCCCGATAGCCGCATCTTTTCGTTCGATGTTCTCGTATTCGGCGATGATGTCGTTGATATCTATCGACTCGGCGGCGACGGCATCGTAAAAGTCGGTCACGGTCTTGTAGCCCATCTTTTTGATGACGCGCATTATGGTCGATTCCTGCAGGTCGATTTTGCGGTTCTTGAATCGGCGTTCGACAAGCTCCTTGCCGAGTGTCGCCGCGCCGCTGCGCATTTCATGTACCGACTGGCGTATCTTGTTGCGCGCCTTTGAGGTCACCACGAAGTTTAGCCAGTCGAGTTTCGGTATCTGGGCGGTTGAGGTGAATATCTCGACTGTGTCGCCGCTTTTCAGCTTGTAGTTGAGCTTCTGGTTTTTGCCGTTGACCTTACCTCCCGTACATTTCATGCCGAGATTGGTATGGATGTTGAAGGCGAAGTCGAGAAGCGACGCACCGTAAGGCAGCTTGTACAGGTCACCTTTAGGCGTGAAGACAAACACTTCTTTGTCATAGATGTCCATCTTCATGTTTTTCATCAGCTCCATGGGTCCGGTTTCAGCCGTCTCAAGGATATCGCGCACATTGTTCATCCACGCGTCGAGGTTGCCCTCGCTCTTTATGCCCTTGTAGCGCCAGTGTGCGGCAAGACCCTTTTCTGCTATGAGGTCCATGCGCTTGGTGCGTATCTGTACCTCTACCCAGCGGTTGTCGGGTCCGTAGACGGTGATGTGGAGCGATTCGTAACCGTTGCTTTTCGGTATGCTGAGCCAGTCTTTCATCCTTGACGGATTGGGCTGATACAGGTCGGTGATGATGGAGTAGGCGAGCCAGCAGTCGCTTTTTTCCGACTCCTGTTCGCTGTCGATGATGATTCTTATGGCAAATAGGTCATATATATGCTCGATGTCGTTTTTCTGCTTCTTGAGCTTGTTCCATATCGAGTATATCGACTTTGTGCGGCCCTTTATCTCATATTTCAGCGGTGTCTTGTCGAGTTTTTCTTTAATCGGCTTGATAAACTCTGCTATGTATGCGTCGCGGCTCTTTTTGGTCTCGTTAAGCTTGTGGGCTATTTCCGTATAGGTTTCGCGGTTGGTATATTTGAGCGACATGTCCTCAAGCTCCGACTTTATGGCGTAGAGTCCGAGGCGGTGGGCGAGTGGCGCATATAGATAGTTTGACTCGTAGGCTACGTCATGGACCATCTTTTCATTGGGGTGATGGTTGATGGTGCGCATCAGCTCCAGTCGGTCGATAATCATTATGATTATTACGCGTATGTCTTCGGCAAATGTAAGCAGGAGTTTCCTGAAATTGTCACTCTCCACAGCAGCCTGTTTACTGTAGAGCGTCGACACTTTCAGCAGTCCGCGTATGAGCTTGGCGATGTCATCGCCCCACTCGTTGACAAGCTCTTCTTCCGGTATGAACTCGCTTTTGCAGAGGTTATACAGCAGTATGGCGATTATCATGTTGCGGTCGGGGCTCACCTTCTCGCAGAGTGACAATGCCGTCTTTATGTTATGTAACGCCGGGTTTATGCCATATTTGTCACGGCGGTAATGGTTCTGACTGATACCTTCGTTGATTATGCGTTTTACCCGCTTGATGTCGTCAGGCTCGGTTATCTCACGGGTATGCTCAAGTAATCGGCGGAACGAGGTTATCATCTCCTCCCTTTCCGTCGGGGTAAGATACTTTTCGTTCATGACAGTCGGTTTAATATCAGTATTGACAGTTACGTTTATTCCTCACAGATTATGGGCAGCTTGTTAAGTTCCTCGATGTAGTCGAGCAGCTCTTTTCTGCCTCTGCCGTCGGAGCTGGATGTGTAAAACACCGGCGGAAGTTCTTCCCACTGTTCGCGGAGGGTGTCGAGATATTTTTTTGTCTGGATTTTGCCCGCTGTCGACGACAGCTTGTCAAGCTTCGTGAACACGATTGCAAACGGCACCTCGTTTTCTCCCAGCCATTCGAGAAACTGCATGTCGATTTTCTGCGGGTCATGACGCGAGTCTATGAGTACAAACAGGCAGGTCATCTGTCCGCGTTGGAGTATATAGTCTTCGATGATACGTTTTATCTGTGCCTGCATCTGTTTGCCGCGCTGTGCGTAGCCGTAGCCCGGAAGGTCGACTATATACCACTCGTCATTTATCAGGAAATGGTTGATTAGCGTGGTCTTGCCGGGAGTCGAAGAGGTCATTGCGAGACCCTTGCGCCCTGTAAGCATGTTTATGAGAGACGATTTCCCGACATTTGACCGCCCGATGAAGGCATATTCGTGCCGTGTAGTGGCGGGACATTTATTGACATCGGAGTTGCTTATCTCAAATTTTGCAGAGTTGATATTCATTATTCCATCGATTAGTTAGCGTAAAGATACGAATTTTTATGTTAATAAAAACATCCGTGGCACCTTAATGTTTTACTTATAGAAAATTTACGAGAGATAATGGCTGACGGTTTAAGCAAATGGACAGGAAAAGCGGTGCGCTACATTATACCTCTCGCCGTGTCGGCGGGGCTGGTGGTATGGCTCTTTCATAAAGTCGACATAAGGGAGATGATGAGGGTGATTCGTGACGGCTGTGACTTCCGCTGGATAATCCTCATGATGGTGATTACCACCGTGTCACATATAATACGTGGCATACGGTGGGGTATACAGTTGCGTGGGGTGGGTGTGCCGCGTATGCCGGTTGTAGCCGAGAGTGTGTCGATTTTCGGAGCCTACGCGCTTAATCTCGTATTTTCCGGGGTGGGGGAGGCGTGGCGTTGTATATTTGTGTCACGCAGGGAGAAGACTCCCCTTGCCACAGTCATCGGCACTGATATCGGCGACCGTATATCCGATGCGATAGTGGTGGTCGTGTTGCTTGGCGTTGCCATGATTGTGGCAAAAGGACCTATTGACACTTTCATGACCCATTATGCGCTCGGAAAGGATTTGGGGCGTCTTTCCGACAATCCCTGGCTATGGTGTGGACTCGCTTTGGTCGCGGTGGTGATGTGGACGCTTTTCCGTGTTTTCCGGAAATACCGTTACATCAATAAGATTGATGCTGATTTGAAAAATGTGTGGAATGGCTTCAAGGTGCTTTTCACGATGAAGGGAATCGGGGCTTATGTCGTGCTCACACTGGGTATATGGACATGCTATTTTCTGGAGACTTACGTGTGTTTTTACGCTTTTCCGTTTACACGTGCGCTTATTGATGACCCCGGCACGGCATACGGACTGATTCCCGGTCTGGTGGTGTTTGTGTTCGGCTCGTTCAGCATGGCTGTGCCTTCCAACGGCGGTCTCGGTCCATGGAATATAGCCGTGATGTTTGCCCTTTCGATTTACGGCATCGGCAATACTGAGGGTGCGGCGTTTTCGATGGTTATGTGGAGTTTTCAGGCTGCTATGCTGGTCATGCTCGGCATATTCAGCGCCGTATATATTTCTGTCACGAAGCGTAAAAATGCCGTGACGCAGTGATATATTACAGTATTATTGTAACTTTGTCCCTGAAATGGGCACTAACCGTAACAGAGAGCAGGTATTCCGATTCAAGCAATTCTCCGTGGCAAACCGTCTGGCGGCTATGAAGGTCGGCACCGATGGAGTGTTGCTCGGCGCGTGGTGTGGCGTGGAAGGATGTCGCACTGTGCTTGATGTCGGCACCGGCTCCGGGCTGATTGCGCTTATGGTTGCCCAGCGGTGTCCCGAAGCTCATGTAACGGGACTGGATATTGTGCCCGAGGCGGTTGTCGAGGCTGCGGAAAATGCCGCCGCTTCGCCGTGGGGCGACCGCATTACGGTCATGGAAGCTGATTTTAACCGTGCAGTTGCCGACCGGCTTCTTCCGCGCTACGACCTTATCGTGAGCAATCCACCTTACTTCACTACGGCGATAAAGTCGCCCGAGGCGGCGCGCGCCGTGGCGCGTCACGGCGCAGGACTCGGCTATGCCGACATTCTGCGTAATGCTTCTGCTCTTCTCAATCCGGGAGGACGCGTCGCCCTTGTTTCGCCTGCCGACCGTGAGAACGACATAACGCTTGACTGTTCGCTCGCCGGGTTGAGCGTCGCCCGTCTGACTCGTGTCTACACCAAGCCCTCCGCCCAATCACCCTCCCGCCTCTTATGGGAAATCTCCGTTGTCCCGTCACCCCTTGTCGCCGACACTCTCGTCATCGGCTCTCCCGCCTACAACACCCTCCTCCGCGACTTCTACCTCGCCCTCTAAATACTTGTCAACCCCGTCCCTGCATCTTATCGGCTGCTCCTCATCTTTGCGCATACTATAGTCGAAATTCAGTTGCTTGTTGTACATGTATTTATCTTCATGCCATAGATGATAAACTATACCGGCAAATTTCAGTTGGCGTTTTTTCACTCCTGCACGTTGTAGGCGTCTGCCAAAGTCACCGTCTTCGCCTCCCCAGCCTTCAAAAAATTCGTCATAGCCGTTTATTTTCTCGAAATCTTCGCGGAAAAATGACATGTTGCAGCCAAGTGCAGTCTCTTTATGCTGACGGTAATATGGAGCAATCATTTTTGCTATCGGCAAGAGATGAAGTGAATTCTCCGGTTTATTTTCTATACCGTGCGTGAATATATTGATTTTTATGAGTCTGCCTGACTTGCAGAGCGCGGCAGTCAGTTTTTTCCCGAGATTAGTACGTCCTCCTTTCAAATAATGACCTTTCCTTGCGAGTTTGGCATGATCGCTTATGAAATCGCGGTGGAGAATGATGTCGCCGTCTATTTCTATTATGTAGTCACCTGATGATGCCGCTACTGACTTGTTTCTCATCATGGCAAGTCTGAAGCCTTTGTCTTCGTGCCACACATGGATTATGGGGATAGTGGTCAATCGTCGTATTTCATTTATTGTTTCACTCGTTTCCACTGTTGATCCGTCATCGCCAATTATGATTTCATCTGCGTTATAACTTTGGCTTATTGCGCTTAGCAAACATAATTTTAAAGCGTCCGGTCGATTATAGGTCGAGATAATAAGTGATATTTTCATTTTGAAAAATTTATTTTGAAATGCCTTGCACAAAATCCCTCTAAAAGATTTTTTAGTTTCCGCTTTAAGGTTTTCTTACGCCTCCATGATGCCTGATAATAATGGATGGCAAATGTATTTGGGGTTGTTTTGAATGTATTTGGAGGGAAATCGCCACTAATATAACCTAAAGGAAATATTGTCGGCTGTTCATCATTTGGGATTAGCGGAATTATTTTGTAAGTGAGAATCTTGGTGTTGGGTGTCCTTGTTGGATGTCCCCATACGTTTATAAAGTGTGTATGCTTATAATAATTAAATGTGTATGCTTATAATAATTAAAAAAGTCTTTTAGCCATTCTGCATCTTTGGGAGCTGCCATAAATCCTGTCCCGATGAGTCTTTTAGTTTCCTTACCAAGAAATCCGTTTTTTGAATTAAGATATTCATCGAGTGACTTGCATATTTTCATATCCGTATCAAGATATATACCACCTTCTGTCAATAAGGCATACACACGACAAACGTCTGAAACAAAAGCCAGATTTCCTGTGCTATACGCCTCTCTTGAATAATTACAAATATTTATATCGAAATTCTCTTCATTCCATTCCTTTAGTTTGTATTCGGGAAGATATTTTTTCCACGATGCGAGACACTCTTTAAATATTGCCGGTTTTTCATTTTTCCCAAACCAACAGTAATGAATAATTTTAGGTATCATTTTAAAATCTTTTTAAATAAATATTTACATTTTCCCAAATATTCAGTTTTGGAATCATGTTTTATTTTTCGCCGGATTGCTAAATCAAGCATTTGTTCGGAGAGATATGAATATGTAAGATACTTCTTGACAAAGAATATATAGTCGTCGTTAAGACTTGAGAATCGAGTAATATTTTCAAATCGTTCTTCAAGTTTGATGGACTTGGCATCTGACATGAAGTTCATGCGGTTTATGTCTATAAGACTGAAGGTTACCTTTGTGTCTTTGACAGTTACCCTTACATTGGTTGCATTGAGGTCGTGATGTAATATCCCTTTACTATGTAGCAGTGCCATGAAACGCGCGAACTCGTCTAATACAAGCCTGTCACCGTAGTCAATATATTTTTCCAACGGTTCGGTTTCTTCATACATGGAAATATACATACTCCCGGTTAACCGGTTGATGAATCCTCTTTTCTCTACGAAGGCAAGAGGGAAGGGAGTAGCGATGCCACGCGCTATTAATGCGCGAGCATTTTCAAATGCTCTTCTGGCTTGGGTCTTTCGTATTGAATATATGATTGACTTCAATGGAGAGTAACCATATATTTTTATTGCTATCGTCATTCCGGATATTTCTTTTCGCCATATTTTGTTCCTTCCGGAATGTATAAGCGACGCATCATCCTTTATGCCTTCTTCAATGATTTCGGTTAGAAGAGCCGATAGGATATCAGGTGCATTACTGCTCGTTTTTGAGACTATTTTCATAAAGTTTTGAAAGATAGATAATCTGGTATAATGATGCCATATATGCACGAATTAGACCTCTTTTCCCGTCGCTAAAACCTTTCCCGAATAACAGACTGCGGATAAAAAACCATCCGGGTCGGAATAACATTTTAAAAGTGCCGTATTTTTTATGTGAGCGCTTTACCACTTCATATTCGCTGTAGACATTCATTTTTTCTACCCTCGATTTTATGGAGAGGTCATCAAGATGTATCATATACAGGCTTTTGTCGCTTGCCGGAATATTTTCTATTTTCCCGTCGACTGTTGGGCGTGAATGTATTGTTGCCGGCCATTTTGTCCTGTCTTTTAGGAAGAATCGCAGCTGATAATCCGGTGAGGCGGTAGCCGGTCGACCTAAAAATGAATTCAATCGAGGTACTGCGAGTGCTGACGTGAAATTTGACTCATTTATCCTGTCATAAAGATAATTTTTCAAAGCTTCGGGTACTATTTCATCGGCATCGACTACAAATACCCAGTCATTTGTTGCCGAGTGAATTGCAAAGTCTCGTGCCGGTTCACAGATATTCGTGTTACCTTTGGGGAAAGTGACCACTTTACAGCCGTTACTTTTGGCGATATCTACTGTCGAATCGGTACTTTCCATGTCACATACAACGATTTCATCAAAGCCTTGAAGTGAGTCAAGTACTTTTTGTAGGTGCTCTTCTGCGTTGTAGGTATTCATTACAACTGAGATTTTTTTGTCCATAATGAAAGGATGGTTTAGATAGTGTCTTTCATCCTGCCTAAAAAACGATATGCTGAAAAAAAGAAAAGGTGTGGAGGATGTATCTTGTTTTATCTGTCATTCAGGTCTTCGCATTACCCACAGCATAGATAAAACAATAGCCCCACACCGATGAAGCTATATAGGTGTCCTCTCGGACAGATATAAAGCTACCGATGCAGGTGCTATTGCCAATCTCATCTTCATGCTGTAGTCAAAGTTGCGAAGTTTGAATGACGAAGATAGAATTTCAATAACACCTTTATTAATATGTCCTTGCATCGGTCAACTCTATGACTCCTTATGCAATTAGTACAAAATTAAATAAAAATATTATTTGTAGGGCTATTTAATCGCAAAAATAAATTATTTAATATGTTATCCTCTGCTTACCGTTTTGGAAAAATGCGCTGTGACTTTTGTGTAGGGGAGGAATTTAACTTTTTCCCGATAATTCTGTTAAATCGCGTGAGATTTTTTTCAACAAATTAACGGATGCTTTGTTATAGTATTAAAAGTATCAACTAAAATTTATTAGTGTTATGAATCTCACAAAATTTAACTTCTTGGGCTTCTCAAAGAGCTGGTGGCTCGTTCTGATAGCCGGTATCGTGATGATAATATGCGGGTTTGCGTATTGGTTCTGGCCGGATGCTGGATATGCGATTGCATCACAGATTTTCGGATGGGTATTGATTCTTGTCGGCGTGGTTCAATTGATTGTGGCTGCCGGACCTCGATACCCGAAAGGATGGGGATGGTGGATTGCCGGTGGCATGATTGACATGTTTGTCGGATTCCTTTTGGTAAGAAGCATTATCCTTTCAGAATTTGTATTCCCTTACTTCCTTGCATTGATTTTCCTGTATTGGGGTATCTCGATGATTATAGGTTCATGCAGCGGGCATAAAGGTAAATACTGGTGGTTGTATCTTGTCAACGGTATCCTGTTGATGCTCATCGGATTCTTCTTCCTTGAGGCAGGTTGGGTACAGAATATGATGATGGTCAGCTTCCTTACTTCTCTTGCCTTTATTTACTGGGGCTTCTCGATCTGTATGGTCGCTTACGACATCAAGCCCAATGGAGAAATAGATGAATAACACACGATTGGTTATCCAATATTAGTTATGGAGGGCGTGCCACACGGCGCGCCCTCCCTTTTTGTCATGCACGGTTTATTCTTCGGTAAACTCGATTAATGTGCCCGTTGCGATAGCCTTTGCTTGATTGTGGATAAGGATAAATTTGTTCTTGTAAGCCACATTTACGTTTATGACTGCTCGGGATTTCCCGTCAAGGTCGGCGTTTTTATACATCTCCGACATTGCAGACTGTCCGAGTGATTTTTTGGAAAGACCTCCTATTCCAAACCAATAGTTTTGTTTGCTCTCGCCGGTCACAGTACCAAGCACTTTGTAATTGTTTTTAGCGAGAATCACTTCTGTTTGGGTAAGGTTTTGATTGGAAGTCGCTTCGCGGCTTAAGCCACAGCTTGATAGCAGCATGCATGCGCTTGCTACCGCGCAAATTAAAGTTTTTTTCATAAGTAAAAATTAATTAAGAAATTAGTGATGATTATGAAATTATAGTTTTTGCCAAGTTAAATCATATATTTGTACATCACCTTCATCATCTGTTACAGTGATTTTCGTTGGATAGCCATATTCATTTAATTCATATTTAAATTCATGCCAGGAAGTTTCACCTTCCTCAGTACAAGTAATTTTCTTTAAAAGATTTGAAGGCATATTACCGTAAAAACCACTGAGAGCCAGGAATGAATCAACATTGATAAAATCAATGCTATACATGTTGTTCTGCAGGCAACCGCAACGGTTTGGTTGATCGTAATATTCAAATTTTGTAGTTAAATCATAGTCTCTCTCCTTCATGCTAACTAAATTGTCCCCCGACCATGTATAGGTGTAGTAGCCATCGCTTACAATATGATTGCCGTCGTAACTGAATTTTTTCTCAGATAAGTTGGCATTGGAAGCGGAAATTTTTCCGTCTTTTACTGAAAATGTCCCCCCGGTACTTATTGTAATCTTATCCGCTGTGTAGGAATATACGCTTTTGCCGGAAGAATAACGCGAAATTGACGAATATTCCAAAATACGGCCGTTAGCATCATATTTCGCATCTTTAAAACCGGTTTCGCCCATTCCATAGTCTGTAACATAGCCACCTACCATTGAGATTGGCACCATTTTAACGCTCATGTCAAATGCCGGGGCATCATCATCTTTGCTACAAGATGAAAAAAACATTGATGCACTTGCAACTGCTACCGCGCAGAAAAGAAATTTGGATTTCTTCATAGCAATAAAAATTTGTGTTTTCCATCCTCCGGCAAAACGGTTAAAAATAGTTTTGATTGGTACAAATAAAAAAGGTGTGGAGGATGTATCTTGTTTTATCTGTCATTCAGGTCTTCGCATTACCCACAGCATAGATAAAACAATAGCCCCACACCGATGAAGCTATATAGGTGTCCTCTCGGACAGATATAAAGCTACCGATGCAGGTGCTATTGCCAATCTCATCTTCATGCTGTAGTCAAAGTTGCGAAGTTTGAATGACGAAGATAAAATTTCAATAACACCTTTTCAAAAAAGGATTCAAAGCGACAACTCTATGTCTATTCCGAATCTGCTGCAAATATAATGAAAAAATGTTATGTGGGACTATTTGACCCACAAAATAGTACGTTTTTTCTAAAGGGAATCACGCTTCCTCTTTACCTCATGCTATTCTTATTCTCTAAATCTTTTAATCCTATAACCCTATAACCTCATAACCATATAATATAGCCACGTGCCTTAATGCTATTAACTTAGAGATTTGAACCATAAATCCCCGAAAGGGGATTCATAGGGTTAACCCCGGGCAGCGCCGTAGGTGCGCCCGGGGTACAAGAGTCTCCTTTATTGATTCAACCACGGGAGTGAGTTGTATAGTCGCTTGATTAGCATGTGTTTATGCAACCCGTTTCAGGGTTGTCCGGTGGGGTGGGACTTGCTCTCCACGGGTGCCCCGTTGGGGCTACCCGCGGATAACACTATCTTGCCCATTCCGGGCAAAATCCTTAGATCAGCGACATTATCCCAAAGAGCAGTCCCTGACGACCCCTCAACCGTTTTCGCTTCAGCTGAAGCGAAAATTTCCCATTTGTACATTGACGCGGCTTTTCCCGGCACTATCTTTACGCAATAATTCTAAACCTTACCGCTATGAAAACTACCGCCACATCCCGCCCTCCGCGCTTCGACAAGCAATGGACAGAGAATATCACCGCCAATCTTCCGGCAGCTGAAGCCGGGTTGTTGACAGAGGCAATTATCCGCTATCAGCTCGACGGGACTCTCCCCGATCTTCCGCCTATGCTGATGGTGGCTTTCGAGTTTCTGCGCCCGACCATCGACCGCCGCGCCCGTGCCCGTGAAAAGGCGCGCGACCGCCGCCTGCGCAACCAATCGATTACAGCCGGGGCTGTTGAGGTAGCTAAGATAGCTAAGGTCGCTACTGTAGCTAACTTAGCTGCTCCCGAGCCTCCCGCCCCGGCAATCAAGCTCCCTGAGGTCACTCCGGGCGAGGATGACTGGGCTGCGCGTTTCCG
>ENA-OZJV01000725-OZJV01000725.1-human-gut-metagenome-genome-assembly--contig:-NODE-725-length-15659-cov-12.752307_pt1 | contig 15659 bp, 12 predicted proteins | sample MGYA00244179_ERZ653756 | MGnify/ENA primary metagenome ERZ653756 (study PRJEB26926, sample SAMN06165332) | human gut metagenome | biome: ENVO:00009003; feature: ENVO:2100002; material: ENVO:00002003...
ACCGTACATCGCGAACCGCCATCGAAGAAAATGGCGCCAATTCACTGTTCCTCGTTTTAGGAATCCTGAAGTGGTACGAGTCTCCTAAGAGCGTGAAACCACGCTTTGCTCCTATCTTACTGTTACCGGTAGACATTGTGCGCCGTGGAGGTTCAAGCGGATATATCATCCGCACCAGAGACGAAGAAATAATATTGAACATAACGCTCGTCGAACTATTGAAACAACAGTTCAGTGTTAATCTTTCCGGGTTGAATCCGTTGCCAAAAGATGATAGTGGCGTAGACGTGAAAAAGATATTCGCTACGATTCGTACCTGCATTCGTAATATGAAAGGTTGGGATGTAGTGGAAGAATCGATGTTGGGGCTATTCTCATTCAACAAGTTTGTCATGTGGAACGATATTCATACCAATGCAGACAAATTGAAAGAGAACGCCATTATAGCCAGTCTGATGGAAAATCGTATTCAATGGCAGGATACGACTCCGGAGATTAATGCCAGAGAAATAGACAAAAATCTTGAACCTCTCCATTTTGCCATTCCTGTTGATGTCGATTCTTCGCAGTTGGAAGCCGTTATTGAATCAGGAGAAGGAAAGAGCTTCATATTGCATGGACCTCCGGGAACCGGTAAATCACAGACCATTACCAATATGATAGCCAATGCCCTGTACAAAGGAAAACGTGTGCTGTTTGTAGCAGAAAAGATGGCGGCACTTTCTGTAGTACAAAACCGTCTGACTAAGATAGGATTAGATCCGTTCTGTCTGGAACTACATTCTAATAAGGTCACTAAATCTCATTTTCTGGCTCAGCTTCAGAAGGCTATAGAAGTCATTCACATTCAGTCTCCAGCCGAGTTTGAAAGCACTTCAAAGCAATTATTTGAGCGTAGAAAGAAATTAATCGATTATATGGAAGCATTGCATCATCCCCATGCTTCCGGCTTTTCTCTTTATGATTGCATTACAAACTACTTATCGATACAGGGAGATGAATTGTCTATCGACTTTTCTCTGTTGCCCTCCATCACCAAGAATCAACTGACAGACTTTTGCGAAAATATCCAGGAACTGGATACAGTTTTTCAGATAACAGGGCATCCGCAAGACCACCCATTAAAGGGACTGGAGCCATACGATACTTCCATAGAAAGTTCTCAGAAACTACAAGCCGGAATCAGGCGCTTTATAAATTTATTCACCTCGATTACCGCTAATAGAAAGTTGCTTTCAAATAGTCTGGGAATCTCGATACCTGATAATTGGGATGGAATCAACTGGATGGGCAAGATAAGTAACCAGCTTCTATCCATCCCATATCTGAATAAAACGTTATTGGAAATGGGTGGTAATACCGACTTGATAGAAGAATGGAAAGATATTGTCCTGTCCGGTCGTAAGCGAGATCAGTTACAAGCTGAACTGGGTAAAGAGTATGCACCTCAAATTCTGGGAGAAAATGCATTTGCCCTCCAACAAGAATGGAAAGCTATCGAATTGAAATGGTTCTTACCTAAATTCTTTGCCAAACGTTCTTATCTGAAAAAGCTCAGACTTTACAATATAAGTTTGCAGGCAGCACAAATACCAAGCCTGTTAGAAAAGCTCAATGCTTATCAAAAGAATAATAAGATCATTCAAGAACAATCTTCCGAATTATCATCTTCTTTCGGCTTCTTAGGAAGAAAGAGCAAAGAGAAATGGGATGATATTGATTCTATACTTAAGAATCTTCCGATAATTTACAACACTTTATCGGAATACGCAGCAATCGTTCAACAGCAATTCGCAGAAGTTCTGAATCAATTTGCAAATAAAATCAGTATTGACTGGAACGCATTCCAACAGTCTAATAAAGATACATTCAGGCAACTAATCGATACATCCAACGAGTTGAATACGGTTCTCAATGAAATAAAAGGTTTATGCTACATACAACTGCCGGATAATAATCTTGAAGTGAAACTACCGGTTCTACTGAATACCTGGCTAACTCACTTCAATAAGATTAAAGATTGGGGACAATGGTGCATCCGTAAGAGAGAATTGGAATCTCTTCATTTAACCGTAGTTATCAACTATATAACAGATAAGCATAAAAGCGGATCGGAAGCTTCTAATGCGTATATGAAAGGCGTTTATCACCAATTAGCTCTAAAAACCGTTGATGCGGACGAAACTTTACGCCTTTTCAACGGGTTGCTATTTGAGGAAATGATCAGTAAATACAAACAACTGACTATCGATTTTCAGGAGTTGAGTAAAAAAGAACTATACTGTAGATTAGCAGCCAGAATACCATCACTAACAATGGAAGCCGCCTCCAGTTCCGAAATAGGAATTCTAAAAAGGAACATTTCAAATGGAGGACGCGGCACATCTATCCGGAGAATTATAGACCAGATACCAACTCTGTTGCCCAAGCTATGTCCATGCATGTTGATGAGTCCGATATCAGTGGCTCAGTATATCGATCTGGATGCAGAGAAGTTCGATCTTGTTATTTTCGACGAAGCATCACAGATGCCTACCAGCGAGGCAGTCGGTGCAATAGCCCGCGGCAACGCATTAGTCGTAGTAGGTGATCCCAAGCAAATGCCTCCGACAAGTTTCTTCTCCTCTTCACAAGTAGACGAGGAAGAAGCTGAATTTGACGATATGGAGAGCATTCTGGATGATTGCATCTCGTTATCCATTCCATCCCGTTATCTGACTTGGCACTATCGGAGCAAACACGAAAGTCTGATTGCTTTCAGTAATTCTCAGTATTACAATGGAAAGCTATATACTTTTCCTTCTGTGGATGACAGAGTTTCAAAAGTACGTTTAGTTCAGGTAGATGGTACATATGATAAAGGACGTACACGCAGCAATCATGCCGAAGCTGAAGCCATTGTGAAAGAAATACTGAACCGGCTACGTACACCTGAAGTTCCTGAAAAAAGCATAGGCGTCGTATCTTTCAGCCAAGTACAGCAAAATTTGATAGAAGATATGCTCATTGAGGAGCTGAACAAATATCCCGAATTGGAAGAAAAAGCTTTCCAAAGTAATGAACCTATTTTCATCAAGAATCTGGAGAATGTACAAGGTGATGAACGAGATATTATTCTTTTCTCTATAGGATACGGTCCGGACAGGAATGGTAATGTATCTATGAATTTCGGACCATTGAATAATCAAGGTGGCGAGCGTCGTCTGAATGTAGCCGTATCGCGTGCACGTTATGAAATGATTATCTTCTCAACCTTACGCTCCGAACAAATAGATTTGAAACGTACAAAGTCCAAAGGTGTGGAAGGCTTAAAGAGGTTCCTTGAATTTGCAGAACGCGGCACCTCACCTGTTCCGGCCATCCAACTACAGAACCTGCAACAAAGTAATCTTATTACTTTAATTGCACAGGAACTTACTCAGCGCGGTTATAAAGTGGATACTCTGGTAGGTCGGTCAAACTTTAAGGTGGATTTAGCGATTGTCAATCCGTTGCAACCGGATACATATATTCTGGGAATATTGTGTGACGGCAGAAACTATTATGAAACCAAGACTACAAGGGACCGTGAAATAGTACAACCGAATGTTTTGCAGATGCTCCATTGGAATGTAATGCGTGTATGGTCCGTCGACTGGTTTGAACATAAGGAGAACGTCGTGGAGCGCATTATCAAAAAGCTGGAAGATTTTAAAAACACAAAAGTAGAAGAACAGCCTCCTCTTCCGATAGAGAATAATGTTCTGAAAACATTCAGTATAGAGAATGAGCCTGTTGTAGAGTTAGTGAACAATCGAGAAAGAGAGTATATATTTGCTGACTTGCCCGATATAGGCTACAGTACAGATATTGATACCGTAATGGCTTCCTCTTATCAGGTTAAAAAACAACTTCAACAAATAGTCAAGATTGAACAACCTATAACAAATACTCTGCTATATAAAAGGATATTACGAATTTGGAATCTAACAAGAGTTACCACCCGTTTACAGGTATTTATCGACAGTCTTCTTGAAGATGCATATAAAGACCCTTTATCGGGAGATACTATAATTTACTGGGAAGATGAAGAGAAAGCTAAAGACTGCGACTTTTACCGCATCAACTCCAAACGCGATATTCTGGATATTCCAATCCTAGAAGTAATGAGTGCCGCCCGCTATGCCATAGAGCAACAGATATCTATGCCGACCGAAGATCTGAAACGGCTGACTTCCCAACTTCTTGGTTTCAGTAGGAAAGGAACTAATCTAGATATGGTAACGGAACAGACTATACAATTGCTGATTGATAAAGGAATATTCAGCCACGCGAACGGAATGGTATCCATGAACAATTAGGGTTCATGGATACTTTTTTCCGAAAGGGAAGAAAACAAGATGGAAAAGAATGTCTACCTAATAGTCTTCGATAGTGGAATTTCCAAATATATCCTTTTTGATAATCTGCTTGTGCCCTTTATTGTCTTCAATAATAGTATTGCCAAAGATATCTTTTTTGACAGTCTTCCTATTGCCATTATTGTCCTCAATAATCGTATTCCCTAAAATATCTTCTTTAATAGTTTTCTTATTACCATTATTGTTTTCAATAGTAATATTTCCTAAAATGTCTTTTTTGATTGTAATCTTATCACCATTATTACCTTCAATAATAATATTTCCCAGAATATCTTTTTTAATCGTAATCTTATTACCATTATCATCTTCAATAATCGTATTGCCTAAAATGTCTTTTTTGACTGTTTTCTTTTCTTGATTGACTATCGAATATTCGTAACTATCCTCGATAGAATTAACACTATAGCTCTTCGTTATATGGGGAGCTAAAACAGACTGAACTGTAAATAGGATAAATAGAATCTTTTTCATGGCGTATTTCTTTTGGTTTGTAACAAAAGTAATATGGGAAAATGAGAACTAACTGGTGAATTCTATAATTATTGATAGGGAAAAACCTAAAATTAATACTTTTCATGTGCTACAATCGTATCGTTTTAGGAGGCTCGGACTACATTCGGTCTACACTCGCACAATTTTCGCCCCAAATGGCAGGGTAGCTAAGTTACTGAAGGTCAATAAACAACAAATGCCCCAAGTATTTCTACTCAGGGCATTTTGTTCGTTTTGAGGTTCCTGGCGAAGCTCACTTTGATTTCTTGTGACTTTATTTGATTGATATAAATTTCAATATTACCAAAATACAAAACACCTATTTTAAATCAAAATTCAAAGGAAGTCATATTATTGCATATTTTACGCCCCTATATACGCCCCTTCTTTTATATAAAATTTAAGGCTTACAACAAATATAAGGATCAACATTCACCTCTTTACAACTTGAAACTAAAGAAGAAATAAACCATAAAATTTGAATTGTTTCGTTTTTCTGTCCAAAGGTAATTCCTGATTTGAGTTTATTCAAATTTTCTTGCAATTCTGACCTTGAAATAAAATTAATAACCAAATACATTTCCCTTTTTAAATATGGATTCTTTATTGCAGCCTTAAATTGATTGATGAAATCATCTATATTATCTCCTTTACGTAATCGCTCTATCTCTGAATTAGGATATATACCATTCCAAAAATCCCTCTTGGACGCAAGTTGATAATCTTGTGCAGTTAAATTCCCAAGATTTTTTTGTGCTTGACCAACAATATCCTGAAACGAAGTTGCAGAAAAAGTGGAATCCTTATACTTCGAAAGATAAAACATTACTTTTTCCTCTGTCACTCCAATGTGATCAGCCCATTCACGTCCCAGATCATCACAAACAAAAAAGTTAGAAGTAGTAAGAAATTCAGTTTCTACAAAATTAAATAAAGACTCTGATGTAAACGAAGTTTGAGTAGGTGAGAAAGTTCCTTTTTCACTCGTAATATCACTGATTCTTTCATAGGGAATAAAAACCTTCATAAAATAATCAATATTACCAAGAAGTTTACTATCCCTAAACAATTTTCTATTAGAATAGACCAAATCTATATTATCAAAATTAACAATAAACGCACAGTGCTTATTTATATAATCAACAAATGAAATATCACTCCCATCGTCCTTTCTGAGAAGAATGCTTTTGAGTTTCAAAGATTGTAATGTAATTGATTTATTATTCAATTTTAGTTCTAAATCATTTACAATAGGAGTTTTAACTCGATATGCCCCTTCTTCTGTAAGTTCTATATTCAACAATCTTTCAAAATTTTCCAAATATTTAATCAAATCAATACATCTTTCTTTATGCAATTTGGTACTTCGAATAAACGAACCGGCAATTTGTCCATTTTCAAAATCATCATAAAGCCGACTAAAAACGAACAGTATAGAAATTGGAGTCAAAGAATCTTTAATGCTTTCATAGTCTTGGGGTTCAGCAAAGATAGAAAGAAAAGTTTCTTGTATTGAAAAATCTTTTATTTTTTCGACAAGTGAGAGAGCCCAATTAACAAAAAGCTTAATCCCCGTCTTTTTCCCGAATTTATTTATTCGGGAAGAATTCAGCATCAAAGAAATTTTTTCCTCATCGTTTTTTACCCTAAGAGAATTAACCATGTAATTATTTGCACCCAATGTTGAAAAATTCCCCTTCAAATCCAAAGCTTCCAAACTTTTACCTCTAATTGCTTTATCTGACACATTGAGATTTTTCAAACTAAACTTTTCAAATGACGTATTATCATCAACAAATAGAGTAGAAAGAATCGTATAGTCTAAGGGAGAGAATTGCTTTAAAAAATCTTGAATATTAGATATATTCTTCTTGCTAATCACAATGTAATTATCAATCTCGGCAATCAGCAAATATGCCAATTTTGTTTCAATCCAGCCATCAGTACCTTCTTCTACAAAAGTAGGCTTTGAATCATATTTGAAAACACATAAAGAATATACTATTGTCTTAGTATCAATTACAATATTTTTTCTGACGATTTTCAATAAATAGTTCCCTGTTTTTATTGAAGATATTTCTCTAAACACTCTTTCGATCATGCTTCTTGAAATCCTAACTCTATCCTTGTTGTGGAAAAAGTAGGCATTCTCATTTATAAATATGTTATTTTCTTTTTGTTCTTCAGTCATATTCATAAAGTTTTAAATTAACAGTATCTACAAAGAAAAATATTTTATTCGACTTTTACACTATTTTTTGGCAGAAATTTTGTCCGTATTGACAAAGTAACTACCTTAGTACATGGAAATTGTAAATCAAATCGTATATCATGGCAGAATATTCTATTATAAATTGGATGCGAACGGATAAACCGATGAAACGAAACGGTAAATATCCAATATATTTAAGAATCCGAGTAAGGGACAAAGAGACTAAAGTTCCGACAGGGATTGACATTCAAAAAGAGCGTTGGGATGATAAAAAGAAAGAGCCAAAAGATAAGGCATTGCTAATCCAGCTTAATAAGAAGCGGGAAGACTTAGACCTTCATATTAACCGAGCATTGGCAGACGGGCAGGAATTAACCATGGGTTTGGTTAAGGAGTTTTACTCAGGGAAAAGAAAAGTAAAACCAGAAAGCCAGTCCTTTTATACCTACTATCTTGATTTTGTAGAACGAAAACGGAAAGAAGGATTGAACCCCGAAACTATCCGAGTGTATATGACGACTTACAATGTATTGAAAGAGTTCCGAGAAGAATTTTTGCTTTCAGATATTTCTCTTTCATTTATAGAGGAATTTGACGACCATATGAAAGAAGTAAATGGCAACTCATCAGGCGGCAGAAATCCAAAACATAAAAATATGCGAACTGTTATTTTGGATATGCTAAAGCATGATATTAAAATCAAAAATCCATATAATTGGTTCAAGATTCCGCAAGCTAATACAAAGGAGATATATCTTGACCATGAGGAACTGGATGCTATGAGAAAACTTCGTTCCCAGTTCTCGCATTCTTCGACAATGTACCAAGTCCTGCAAATGTATCTATTTGCTTGTTATTGTGGTTTGCGCTTTTCGGATGTAATAGATTTGAAGTGGAAGCATATTGACTTTGAAAATAAAATTATCAAAAAGAAGATGATAAAAACTAAGTCAGAGGTAATAACTCCGCTATTTACAATGGCTCGTGCTGTAGTTCTTGAACTGTCAGATAGTAAAAAACTATTTGGAAGTTCTAAGAATGTATTTCACAGATTTGCCGAGCCAACGGTAAATAAGAACCTTGCTAAATTAACCGAAATGGCTGGAATTGAGAAGCATATAACCTATCATTCCTCAAGACATACTTTTGCAACTCATTTGGTTCAAGATAAGGTAGATATATTCACCATCTCGAAATATTTGGGACACAAAAGTATTGAAATGACAATGCGCTATCTGAAGTATGATTTATCCATTGCAGTCGAATCGGCAAAGGAAATAAAAACCTTTGGATAAAGATAAGCCCACTCTATAAAAGGAGCTAACAAAGATTTATGTTCTGAATTATTGTTCATAAAAGGATTATTACTATCTTTGTACTAGTTCTTTGAAACAAGATATTCAGAGAATAAAGAGGTGCCTGACCTATCGAAATCGCCAAATTTTGAATACATATACAAGGCACAGATAGCTCACCATATAGGGTGGGTTGTTTGTCTATGTATATGTAGGTGTTTGGCGATACCTGATAGGCGTGGACAGCAACCCACTTCTTTTTTTATTATACACTTCCAGGGGTTGCAGAGGTTCAATATTAATATTATGGATAATAACAACGTTTGGGCAATTGTAATTTGCTTCTTGATTTTATGGTTTTGTATTTGTTCTGTTATTGGTGTTTTAGCAGCTAAACGTGGACGAAGTTTATGGGGATGGACTTTAGTGACTTTTTTATCATCTTTGATTCTCATGCTATTTTTTTCCTTCATAGCAGTAGATTTATACAATACTTCACTGATTCTTATCTTTTCTTCTCTCCCCATAACTTTTACCATATTCTTAATTGCTGTTTTAGTTATTGGAAAGACAGAAGAGAAAAGGAAGAAAGATATATGGGAAGCAGAAGAAATAAGACAACTAGCTGAAAAACAATATTCCACTAAAGACTACTCTAAACCAAAATCGACTAATGAAGATTCTAATCTACCGAACTCTAATGCAAAGACAATAAATGATTTATATAAAAAGTAACTTATTATGAATAAGCCATTTCTTCTTATCATTACATTCATGTGCTTTTTTGAAAATACCTATTCTCAAACTATTAAGATGGAAAAAGTAGCAACAGAAATACTCAAAGATTCCTGGAAATACTTTAATAGCGATTCATTTGCAACCTCCATTTTTGTAACCCCAAAATATTCAAGAGACAAAAAGGTCTATTTTGAAGAAAAAAACTATCGTATTATTCTAAAAAAAAGCACCTTACAATTTACAGAATGGACTGTTGGCATTTACCTATAATCCATATCCATTTGTTAATATTGTAATTCCAGATAAAAGAATTATAATGATTTGCTATCTACCTATTTCTAATATAGACTATATTATTGGCTTAATACAGAAAATAACAGGATTAGTTTATGATCCAGATTCCCCAGAAAGTAGCCCATCAGAAGGTAGGTATGAATTAGCAAGCCCCCCTAAACTAGAAATAGACTCCACAGGCGAAAGTTACTATTTGTATAAATCTTGTATAGTAAATGTTTATGAGTATTTTCCTCAGAAGGTAGGAGGATGTGCTGTAGAAATTTCATTTTCCAATATAATCCTTTAATTATTCGTCAAATTATGGCGCTAACAGTGTAAAATATAGTTTTTTTTGTTCACAATATAGAAAATGACTATATTTGACCGATATATACTAATAACACTACTCGCATGGAAGAAGTCATAGACATCCAAAAGCTACTTCGTAGGCAAAAAGTCTACATGAAGGGAATTTTAGTAATGACGAAAAAGCTATTTGATATTCAAGCCCAAATAGCAGAGCTAACCATAAAGGAATTAAAAAAAGAAAAGAAGAAAGAGAAGCAGCACTCTGATTTACTATCTTCAAGGGATGTTTGTAACATGCTTGAAATATCGGCATCTACGCTATATAGGATGAGGACTTTTGACAAATTTCCATCAGTTAAGATAGAAGGAAGGAAAAATGTTATGTTCAGAAAGCAAGACATTGATGAATACATGAAAAACCTCAAAAAGCAAAAGTCATGATTGATAATATAAAAATTACACTTCGTAAGTTCAAAGGTAATTTATCTGATAACCCCAATTTAGAATCCCATGGACAATCTTTCGGTAGTGAGATTTACAGATTGTACAATCATGAAGGAAAAGACAAGGATATATATCTCTTGTTGAAATACAATCCCAAAAAGCAAGTGCTAAAGATTGAAAATAGTATTCGAAAATGGTATTTGGGTGGTTTTTCTCTTTTGGATTTAACGGAAAAAACAGCAACTAAAGCGTTTGGAAAAATATCAAAGAAATTAAATATAAGTATTAGCGAACTACACAAAGCGACTTTCACCCAATGTGAAATAGGCTTGAATATTCGAACAAGAATACCAGTAGATGATATAGTCCCAATGATAGTTCGCTATTCAACGTTCAAACGGTATCAATTTGGAGTTGAAACAGTCGGATTTGAAGGTACAGACTTGAAACTAAAAATGTATGATAAATGCGAGGAGCTTTTAGTACATAATAAAAAATACGACAAAAAGGCAAAAAAAAAGGCATTCAAAGCCCTTGCTGACAGAAATTATAATTTTTTTCGAATAGAATTCAACATGTTCGATAAGCAGTCTTTTATTAATAAAGATTTGTCGTATATTAAAAATATCGGTCATATTTTGGATAATTACTTGGAACTATACAGTTTTTGGACAAAAGAAATGAGTCGGGTTACTTTGCTAAACAAATTAATAATGAGTAAAAAGATGACCCCAAAACAATATGTAATTGCCCGAGTTCTTGAAATTGACGGATTTACTTCATTTGAACATAACTGCTTAAAAAGAGGCAAAGGAAATACCAGTAGTCGTATCATAAACGAAGCAATAGAGGTCATTCACTGTTTTGGAAATCTCAGTCAATATAATACCAATAAATTCAAACTGGACATTGTAAGAAATTTGAAGAGGATAAAGAAAAAAGAAGAAAATTTGGATATAAATCTTCTTACTAAAAGCCTATTTCATTCTTCAGATAGTATTAACTAAAGTAATTATACCCTATATAATATAATCACTATATTGTAGTATATAAGAAATACATTGTAGCCCAATATAGTATCGAATGCCTTTGCATATTGATGGTAGATAAAAAATGTGCAGTAGAAGCGTAATAGAATAATAGAATGTACAGAGATTATATTTGGTGCTTGATATGCAAACGCAATACACTATCCATACAACACAAAGTCTTTGTGGCAACCTAAACGCTGTAGCATTATAGAGTATATTACAGAATATTGGTTGCCTGCTTATAGTGCGCTTATTATAAGAATCGTAAGTAGAGATACCTAAATAGGAAATAACCTTTGTAGGTAATGCTATTTTATTGGATAGTGGACACATTTCTAAGGGTGAGTGTAACGAGCCCTTGGAAGGGGGTACAATATGTATTTTGAATGTCTTCAGCATAATAATTATTTTCGGGCAAAATTTCGCATAATTTCAAGCCGAGGGTACAGAAGTAGATTTAGCAGCGTAAGCATTGTTAATCAAAAATAAAGCATATTCTCGACAGGGTAATGAGGCGATTATGTGCGAGGCAAAACAGAATAAATAAACTATTAATGTTATGAAACTAATATCAGATCAAAAGCAACTTCTAAATAACATAGAAACTCTTGAAAATATCATAGTGGAAGGGAGTGAGTCTGAAAAGAGAGAAGCTATTGCTCTTGTAAAAAGAGGAACGTGCTTTGTTGCATACCAGATTGAAAGTGAAATCCGTTTTGCCCCAAGTCGATTTATTGGTTATATAGATAATAAATTGAATTCGCACTCTACTTCAAAAAGCAAAGATGGCAGAGATACAAATAAAGCGATAAATGAGATTCTTAGAATACAACCATTGCCAAATAAAGAACTTGAAGAAAAGTATCTTCAATATTGTATCAGTTTAGGTATAATACCTAATTCTAAAGGTACATTTGGAGCAATACGGAAATATTGGAGGTTGAATATTGAGACAGAGTTTAAAAATAATGAATTGCTAAGTGAAGGGTTTCCCGAAGGAAAAATCATAGAAAGAATTCATAAGGCACGAGAACGAAACTACAAAGTCATACATTTAGCAAAAGAAAAATTTTTAGAAGAGAATGGCAGGTTATTTTGCCAAATTTGTGGATTTGATTTTGAAACTACTTATGGTAAATTAGGCGAAGGCTTTATTGAGGGGCATCATACTATTGCAGTTAGTGAGATGTCCTATGACCATAAAACACGAGTTGAGGATATAGTACTTATTTGTTCGAATTGCCATAGAATGATTCATAAAAGAAGACCGTGGCTGAAAATGGATGAGCTAAAAGAAGTTCTAAAATAGACAGTTGAATTCTATAAAGAAATTATTTTTCCGCCCCTATTCCCGCCCCTCCAAAAAAGAAAAGCCTCCGAAACGCCTTATTACAAGCAGTTTCAGAGGTTTCTTTGAGGTTCCTGGCGGATTCGAACCGCCGTACACGGTTTTGCAGACCGCTGACTAAGCCACTCATCCAAGGAACCAGTCTCTTCTCATTTGCGGTTGCAAAGGTAGTACATTTTTTGAAAATTCCAACTATCCGCAGCAATTTTTCTTCTTTTCTTTTTTCGTCGCACTACACTCTGCACGCTTCTCATCCATCAATCGCTTTAAGTCACAACCGGTTACGCAATTTGCACATGGATTACCATTTTCTTTTGTCCGGCGGAAAAAAGCATAAATTCCCCATCCGATCCGGACAATACACAACAGTAACAGGATTGCAACTACCCATTGTTGCCAATTCATCATACAAATAATCCTCCTATTCTATAAATGGCAAATGCCATTACCCACGCAAGCAGCGTGGTATACACTGCCGTAAATAATGCCCATTTCCAGCTACCGGATTCTTGCTTGATTGCTACAATCGTAGCTATACATGGGAAATAGATCAAAACAAACACCATATAGCAGAAAGCTACCAACGGTGTAATCGGAATACGTTCGGCAAGACTTACGGCATCTGCTTCAGCATCATTTGTATAAAGCACGCCCAGTGTACTTACCACTAATTCCTTAGCGCCCACACCTGAAAGTATACCGATACCAAGTTTCCAGTCAAAACCCAAAGGTTCAATCACCGGCTCCATAGCCTTTCCTATCTGCCCGATGTAGGAATTCTCCTGCTGTTCGGCAACCGTTTCATACGCATCATGGTCAGGATAATATCCCAATGCCCATATTGCGATGGAAGCTATCATTATAATACCTCCCATTTTACGAAGATATTGTGCACCCTTCTCCCACGTGTGACGGAAAATGGCTTTTGCTGTCGGTAAACGATAAGGCGGAAGCTCCATTACGAACGGAGTATCATCCCCCTTCACAAGGAAACGGCTGAATAAACGCGCCAGCAATACCGCCAACAAGATACCTATTGAATATATTAATAACAGTATCAAACTACCATTGTTCGGAAAAAATGCACCTACCAGCAACAAATAAATAGGCAGGCGGGCACTACATGACATCAACGGATTGACGAGCATGGTAATAAGTCGGCTTTTACGGTTCTCAATAGTGCGCGAAGCCATAATAGCAGGTACATTACATCCGAAACCCATAATCAGAGGAATGAAGGATTTACCATGCAACCCCATCTTATGCATAATCTTATCCATGATAAATGCAGCACGCGCCATATAACCGGAGTCTTCCATCAACGATATACAAAAATAAAGAATAAGAATGTTTGGCAGAAAGACAATCACACCACCAACACCACCTACAATACCATCTACCAATAGATCTTTCAACGGTCCGTCAGCCATATTGGCATGTATAAAGTTGCCGAGGGTTTCTACCAGCCATTCGATACCCATCATCGGGTATTCGCCAAGCACGAACGTCCCTTCGAACATGAGATACATGAACAGGAAGAAAATGGGGAATCCCCACACACGATGTGTTACAATGGAATCTATCACGCGTGTAGTATGCTCTTTATCCAAGTGATTATCCACAAAGGTTTCTTTCAGTGCACCGGATATAAAACCATATTTTGCATCAGTGATAGCCTGATCGCAATCCTCATTCAGCACGTCTCGGATACGGCGGCTTTCTTGATCACGGACATCTATGATTTCTTTGCCGTTGGGTAAAGTTTTAATCAGCGTTTCCAAATCCGTATCATTCTCCAGAAGCTTGATGGCAAGAAAGCGGGTGGAATACTTATGACGGATACCCTCATTCTCACTAATCACCCGCTTCACCTCTTCAATGCTGCGTTCCAGTTCAGGACCGTGGTTAATGTGAATATGACGATAGAATCCATGATGGCGTACTTCTTCTTCTTTATGAGCCCCACCGGTATAGCCGGGTACATACTCCCGATGCCATTCACGCAGGTCATTCAACACTTCTGCACGTACCTTGCCTTTCTGATCGAGGAAGTCGGCACCTTCGTAAATACTGATAACAACGTGAAAAAGATCTTCGATGCCTTTGCCCGTACGCGAAACGGTAGGAACCATAGGAACACCAAAGAGTTCACTCAGTTTCATGTAATCCAGCGTGTTGCCGCTGGCTTCCAGTTCATCGTACATATTGAGAGCCATCACCATACGCACGTTCATGTCAATCAACTGGGTAGTGAGGTACAGATTACGTTCCAGATTGGACGAATCTACCACATTGATAACAATGTCCGGTGTTTCATCAATAATATGATGACGGACATACATTTCTTCAGGACTATATGCTGATAGCGAATATGTACCGGGCAAATCGACTATGCGGAAATGATAACCTTGAAAATTAAAGTAGCCTTCCTTGGCATCCACTGTAACCCCGCTGTAGTTACCAACGTGTTCGTGTGAACCGGAAGCAATATTAAACAGAGAAGTTTTCCCACAGTTTGGATTACCCACTAATGCAACATTAATGGTACGACGTTTACCGAGAGCGATACGTTTCAGTTCTTCTTCACCCGGATAAATATCTTCACTCATTCCCGGATGATAATTCGGTTTTGTCACTTGCTCTTTCGCCTCATGTTCGCTGAGTATTTCAATCATCCCTGCCTCCTGTCGGCGCAAAGAGATTTCATACCCCATTACTTTGTATTTTATTGGGTCTTTCAGCGGGGCATTCAGCAAAACCTCTACAGTCTTGCCTTTAATAAAACCCATTTCTACAATTCGTTTGCGGAAACCGCCATGCCCCAGTACTTTAACGATTACACCTTTTTCTCCAGTTTTTAATTCGGATAAACGCATAGTCTTCTCTCTTTCTTTAATTTGGATGCAAAGATAAATGATTTGTATTTAGCCTACAAATTATTTAGATTGTTTTTAAATAAGGAGAAATATTCTCCATTCTCCACTTTGTTTTGAAGAATTAGAAAGAATTCAATTCGTTAATATTATCTTTGCACCATTATGAATAAAAAGAAAATAGCGCAATACATTGACCAGGAAAAGCTTTTCACACGAGAAGACAAAATACTGGTAACAC
>ENA-OZJV01000728-OZJV01000728.1-human-gut-metagenome-genome-assembly--contig:-NODE-728-length-15628-cov-24.465485_pt1 | contig 15628 bp, 10 predicted proteins | sample MGYA00244179_ERZ653756 | MGnify/ENA primary metagenome ERZ653756 (study PRJEB26926, sample SAMN06165332) | human gut metagenome | biome: ENVO:00009003; feature: ENVO:2100002; material: ENVO:00002003...
TACAGATAAAAAGTGGGGTTGTGTCGGGAATCCGGCGCAACCCCACGTATAGTGTAGAGTATCGAAGTTTTTATGCGAGTGATATTATAAGATCCTTATCGTCTTCGTTTTCGGCGATGAGGATTTTATTTTCACGTGCAAGCCATCCGAGGGCTGCATAGAGTTCCTTATCCTTCAGTTTGGTAACTTTCTTGATTTGTTTGAGTCCAAGCGCGTCAGCTTCGTTAAGTGCATTCCACACAAGGCCGGCGTTGTAGCCGATAGTGTCAATGTTCATTGTCGTAAGTATTTATTTGTTAGACATATAAATGAGTTTACTACTGTTAAGTTCTACTACCGATGGCAAATTTACGATTTTTTTGCAATCTATAACATATAATTATAACAAATTTTTTCTCAAAATGTTTTTTCAGCGCAAGTCTATAATTTCATGCAGTGTAAATAGACAGCAGGAATATGTAAATATACGGCAGTCATAGTTTTATGTCGGTTTTATAAGGATACACTAATTTTGTACCGGAAATTATCCCGACCGAACTCTCTATGATGAATTTTGTTAAAACAATAAGTCATCATAGCTTAAAAGAGAATCATTCACACAAACAGTCAAACGACCAATGGGTAATAAATATCTGGCAGCCATAATATTAGGCTTAACATTACCGGTTATCGCAACCGGATGTAAAAAGAGTGAGACAACACTTCCCGTTGTCGCCGTACAACCCGCAGCGCAGGACGATGTCGAGATTTACGGCGAATATGTAGGCAGGGTACGCGCCCAACAGTTTGTAGAGGTACGCGCCCGCGTGGAAGGATACCTTGAAAAGATGCTTTTCGAGGAGGGTACTTACGTGAAGAAAAATCAGGTATTGTTCATTATCAATCCCGACCAATACCGGGCGAAAGTAGACAAAGCGCGGGCACAGCTGAAGAAAGACGAGTCGCAGGAACAGAAAGCGAAGCGCGACCTTGAACGCATACGCCCGCTTTACGAACAGAATGCTGCAAGTCAGCTCGACCTGGACAATGCGATCGCAGCCTACGAGACGGCAAAAGCCTCAGTGGCGATGAGCCGCGCCGACCTCGCCCAGTCGGAGCTTGAGCTTGGCTACACGACTGTGCGCTCTCCTATCGCGGGGCACATCAGCGAGCGTAACGTGGACCTGGGTACTCTTGTAGGTCCCGGGGCAAAATCCCTTCTTGCCACAATCGTGAAGAGCGACACAGTGCTCATTGATTTCAGCATGACCGCACTCGACTACCTCAAGAGCAAGGAGCGAAATGTCGATTTCAGCCAGAAAGATGAAAACCGCGCATGGCAGCCTTATGTCACCATCACCCTCGCCGACAACACCGTGTATCTTCATAAAGGCATGGTTGATTTTGCCGAGCCGACAGTCGACCCGAATACCGGTACATTCTCCGTGCGCGCGGAGATGCCAAATCCGGAACGCGCCATATTGCCGGGACAATTCACCAAGGTAAAAGTGCTTCTCGACGTAAGGGAGAAAGCTACCGTAGTGCCGACTCGAGCCATAAGCATCGAGAAAGGAGGCGCACACATATTTGTAATGCGAGCCGACTCGACGGTGGAGAAACGCTTTATCGAGACCGGTCCGGAGTTTCAGAACAATATGGTTGTGGAACGTGGGCTTAATCCCGGCGAAAATGTCGTGGTCGAAGGCTACCATAAACTTACCCCCGGCATGAAAGTGAGGGTAAGCGACGCGGTAACTTCCGACACCGATGAAGAGTAACATACAATCACACAGACAAGCATGAAAGTAAGCTTTTTCATAGACCGTCCCGTATTTTCGATGGTGCTGTCGATACTGATTGTAATCGTGGGTGTAATCGGACTCACTATGCTTCCTATCGACCAGTATCCGCAAATCACGCCGCCGGTTGTAAAAATCAGCGCATCATATCCCGGAGCAAGCGCACTCACTGTTTCGCAGGCAGTAGCCACACCTATCGAACAGGAACTGAACGGCACACCAGGGATGCTATATATGGAATCGTCAAGTTCTAATTCAGGTTCTTTTTCCGCCACGGTGACATTTGACATCTCGGCAAACGCCGATCTTGCCGCCGTCGAGATACAGAACCGCGTGAAGCTCGCTGAGTCGCGACTCCCGGCAGAGGTGGTGCAAAACGGCATCTCGGTCGAAAAACAGGCTCCGAGCCAGCTGCTCACAATCTGCGTACAGTCGTCTGACCCGAAATTTGACGAAATATATCTCAGTAACTTCGCCACGCTCAATGTAATCGACCTTCTGCGGCGTATCCCGGGCGTAGGGCGCGTGTCGCAGATCGGCGGCAGATATTACGCCATGCAGATTTGGGTACAACCCGACAAACTCGCCAACCTCGGCATCACGGTCGCCGACCTTCAGAAAGCGTTGAAAGACCAGAACCGCGAATCGGCGGCAGGTGTACTCGGACAGCAGCCTACCAAGGGGCTTGACGTGACCATACCTATCACCACACAAGGCAGATTGTCAACGGTGAGCCAATTTGAGGAAATTGTCGTGCGCGCCAATCCCGACGGGTCAATCATACGCCTTCGAGATGTGGCACGTATATCGCTTGAAGCGCAAAGTTACAATACGGAAAGTGGCATAAACGGCGAAAATGCCGCTGTACTTGCCGTGTATATGCTTCCCGGAGCCAATGCAATGGATGTTGCCGGGCGCGTCAAGGAGGCGATGGAAGAAATCAGCCAAAGTTTTCCCGACGGACTGAGCTACGAAATCCCGTTTGATATGACCACCTATATCTCCGAATCTATCCATGAGGTGTACAAGACCCTTTTCGAGGCTCTCGTATTGGTGATATTCGTGGTTTACCTGTCGCTGCAGTCATGGCGCGCAACGCTCATTCCCCTTGTCGCAGTACCGATATCCCTCATCGGTACATTCGGCTTCATGCTTATATTCGGGTTCTCGCTCAACATGCTCACCCTGCTCGGACTCGTGCTCGCAATCGGTATAGTGGTCGACGACGCGATAGTCGTGGTCGAGAATGTGGAGCGAGTGATGGAAGAGGAACATCTTCCCCCTTACGAAGCGACCAAGAAGGCGATGCAGGGACTCGCAAGCCCTATCATCGCCACATCGCTCGTGCTTGCAGCCGTATTTGTACCGGTAAGTTTCCTCGGCGGCATCACCGGGCAGCTTTACCGTCAGTTCACGGTGACAATAGTGGTATCCGTACTGTTGTCGGCGGTGGTCGCGCTGACATTAAGCCCGGTGATGTGTTCGCTCATACTTCGCCCCCAGAAAGAGGGAGAGAAGAAAAATGTAGTGTTCCGCAAAATCAACGAATGGCTTGCTAAAGGCAACACACGATATGTCCGGATAATACGTGACAGCCTGAAATACAAGAAACGTGTAATCGCCGGATTCGGCATGATGATTGTGGCTATTTTCATCATCAACAAGTTCATGCCATCAAGCTTCCTTCCGGTTGAGGACCAAGGTTACTTCAAGGTAGAGCTGGAACTTCCCGAGGGTGCCACACTGGAGCGCACTCGCCTTGTGACCGAACGCGCCGTGAGTTACCTGATGGACAACCCCGCCGTGGAATATGTGCAGAGTGTCGCCGGAAGCAGCTCGCAGGTAGGCAGCAGCCAGGCGCGCAGCGAGCTCACGGTGATACTGAAGCCGTGGGAAGAGCGTGACGACGAGACTATCGACGATATCATGGCGGTGGTCAGGAAAGACCTCTCGGAATATCCCGAATGTAAGGTGTATCTGTCAAAACCGCCTGTAATCCCGGGGCTGGGGCAGTCGGGAGGATTCGAGATGCAGCTTGAGGCGCGAGGCGATGCCACCCTGCACGACCTTGTGGCAGCCACCGATACGGTGATGAAATATGCCTCGATGAACAAGAAAGTCGCCGGACTTTCCACATCGCTGCAAGCCGACATCCCGCAGTTGTATTTCGATGTCGACCGTGACAAGGTGAAATTTGCCGGGGTGCCGCTCGCCGACGTATTTGCCACAATGAAGGCTTACACAGGCTCGGTATATGTCAACGACTTCAACATGTTTAACCGCGTATATCGCGTTTACATCCAGGCAGAGGCACCATACCGCGAACACCGCGAAAATATCAATCTCTTCTTCGTGAGAGGCAACGGTAATGCAATGATTCCGCTCACGTCGCTCGGCACATCGTCGTTTACCACCGGTCCGGGAAACATCAAACGCTTCAACATGTTTAACAGCGCGGTCATCAGAGGCGAGGCGGCAAAAGGCTACAGCTCCGGAGAGGCGATGGAAATCGTGGAGAAAATCGCGCAGGAGAAACTTCCTGAAAACATAGGCGTGGAATGGAGCGGACTGTCTTTTCAGGAAAAGAAAGCGGGAGGTCAGACTGGGCTTGTGCTTACTCTCGTGTTCCTGTTTGTGTTTCTATTCCTTGCCGCTCTCTATGAAAGCTGGACAGTCCCCGCAGCGGTTCTGCTGTCGCTTCCCGTGGCGGCATTTGGCGCCTATGTCGGGGAATGGGCATGCGGACTGGAAAATGACGTGTATTTCCAGATAGGTCTTGTGATGCTCATGGGTATGGCGGCAAAAAATGCCATACTTATCGTAGAATTTGCCAAGGAGCAGACCGACAAAGGTGTCGATGCGCTACAAGCGGCAATATATGCAGCGCGGCTCCGCTTCCGTCCTATTCTCATGACCTCGCTCGCCTTTATCCTCGGTATGCTCCCGATGGTGATAGCGTCAGGTCCCGGGTCGGCAAGCCGTCAGGCGATAGGCACAGGTGTATTTTTCGGCATGATTGTCGCCGTAGTGGCTGGAATAGTGCTCGTGCCGTTCTTCTTCGTGCTTATCTATCGCGTCATGAGCCGTCTGCGTAATCGTTACCCCGCTCTACATATACCTGTCAAGGCAAAGAAACTGACACATATTTTCCATAAGAAAAAATGAAGACTCGCTTTATAATATTATATGCGCTCCTGCTTGTATGCGTAATGAGCGGATGCAAGCTCGGACAAAAATACGTGAAACCGCAGATGTCAGTGCCCCCGACCCTGGAAAAGGGGCATGACACCGACACATTTTCAATCGCCGACCTCGCGTGGTGGGAAATCTACAACGACTCGGTATTGTCACGCCTCATCACACACACTCTCGACCATAATAAAGATCTACGCATTGCCGATGCGCGCATTAAGGAACTCGCGGCAAGAAAGCGTGTCGAGCTCGGCAATCTGTTTCCGACAGTCAACGGACAAGCCTATGTGCAAAAAGAGGGACTTAACTATGGAGGCGACCGCTATAAAAATGACCCGGAGGAAGGTCTGAAAGCCTCCCTGTCATGGGAACTCGACCTGTGGGGAAATCTCCGTTGGGCGAACGACCGCAGCAAAGCACTATTGATGGAAAGCGTGGAAAACCGCCGTGGTCTCACCATCTCCATCATCGCCGAAGTGGCGCAGGCTTATTTTGAACTTGTGGCGCTTGATAACGAACTGAGTATCGTAAGGCAGACCCTCGATGCACGAAAAGAGAGTGTGCGCCTCGCCAAGCTGCGTTTTGAAGGCGGACTTACCTCCGAGACATCCTATCAACAGGCAAAGATGGAGCTTGCGCGCACAGCCACACACATTCCTATACTTGAACGCGACATTGCGCTGAAAGAGAATGAAATATCATTTCTCGCAGGAGAATTTCCCTCGACAATAGAGCGTAACCGCCAAAGAAAACGCATAACTTTACCCGAAAATCTTCCTGTCGGACTTCCCTCCACTTTGCTTGAACGACGCCCCGACGTGAGGGCAGCCGAACAGAGCCTTATCGCGGCAAATGCCGCAGTGGGAATGGCATACACCAACCGATTTCCACGCCTGACCCTCACGGCAACAGGCGGACTTGAAAGCGAGGAGTTTTCCGACTTTTTCAAGTCGCCGATACACTTTCTCAGCGCTTCGTTGCTCGGACCGATATTTGACTTCGGACGCCGCCAAGGTGCATATCGCGCCCAGCAGGCTGTCTATGAACAGGAGTGTTACAGCTATGAAAAGGTTGTGCTGAACGCCTTCATGGAGGTGCGCAATGCCATCGTCGACTACAACAAGATACAGGAAATCTATGAGTCGATGGCAGAACTTGAACAAGCGTCAAAAACCACCATGGAACTTGCACAGCTACAATATATCAACGGCGTGATAGGCTACATCGACGTGCTTGACGCACAGCGTAGTTATTTCGATGCACAGATAAACCTCAGCAACGCCATACGTAACAAAGAACTGGTAATCGTGCAGCTCTACAAGGCACTTGGTGGCGGCTGGCGGCAGTAACTACCGCTGCGTCATCACGTGCATACGGCATGCCGCGCAATCAAAGTCAAGACGAAGCGTGATATCACCCGAACGCAACACGAGCGGAGCAGGAAGTTTCGCTCCTCCACCCTCTTTAAGACATGCCCCAAGCTCTCGGCGCAGACAGTAACGCGTAGTCATCACCTGTACGTCACTTCCCTTTTTCGGCGGGACAGTCTCGATAGCGGGCGATACGCTCTTGACACCATGGCCACGATAAAACGCCTCCGCCTCTGAATTTGCCACATTATAATGATAGTCCAGGCGAGTTGTGGGATAAACGGCAGTCCGGTTTTCAGGATGTCGCAACTCACGATTGTATCTCATACGGTTTGCAGCATCAAGCAACGCGATTGCATCACGGCGCAATGCGGTGAGCACACCTGCGGCAATAAATCGTGAGCCGACACGGTCATCAAGTGTACCGAGACGATAGCCTGTGCCTCCAAGCTTTCCGAGCGCACGTCGTCGAGGCTCTGCTTGGTCAGATTGGGCGGTCTGCGTGACATCGGCATCAATCGTTGCGGTCACTGCGTTGCCACGCTCATCAGCCACATCGAGTACAAGCCTGTCACCGGCAATGCGCAGCGTCATGTCGAGCGCGATTGTGCGCGACGCCGACTCTTTACTCAAAATATCGTCAAAAGCCTTATCACTGTTTCGGTAAAGTTTTGTTCCGGGCTTTATCATGATTTTAGAGGCGGGGAAGAGTCGAGACCCTTCCACCCGGTTGAGCCTGAAACCGACAAACTCCTTGCGCTCATTGAAAAATCCGAGACCGTCACCATTGGAAAGCGCAGCGTCAAGACGCGCCTCAATCATACGCCCGTCACTCTTCATCACCCTACCTACAGGCTCGCCCTGTGATTTGGGTGTATAAATCGAGCCGATGGAGGGCTCGATACCGTTAAGGAAATAGGTGGTGAAGCCACGGTTGAAACTTTTCCTCACATCAGGAGTGAAGGTAGTGTCGACGCTGCCTGCCGAGAGACGGCAATAACGGTCAGGGTGACGCCCGGTAATCTCACGCAATTTACGGTCGTAATAGCTCACTACATTTTTCACATATCCGGCATCTTTCAGCCTCCCTTCTATCTTGAATGAGCTGACACCGGCGTCAAGCATCGCCATAATGTCGGCTGAACGGTTCATGTCACGCAACGAAAGCAAGTGACGACCATGCTCCACACAGTTGCCCAGTCCGTCATAAAGGTCGTATGGCAAACGACATATCTGCGCACATTCCCCGCGGTTGGCACTCCTTCCTTTTAACACTTGGCTTGCATGGCAGTCGCCGCTGTAGCTCACACAGAGCGCCCCGTGTACAAATGATTCAAGCGGTACACTCACCGCCTCGTGCATCGCACGTATCTCGTCAAGCGTCAGTTCGCGCGGAAGCACTATCTGGGAAAAACCGGCATCCTGCAGAAAACGCGCCTGTGCCGGGGTGCGCGTGTCACACTGTGTGCTTGCGTGGAGAGCTATCGGAGGGATATCCATACGCAACACCGCCATATCCTGCACGATAAGCGCGTCGACACCGGCGCGGTACAATCGACCGATAAGGCGCTCCACATCACGCAGTTCATTGTCGTATATTATTGTATTTACAGTAACGTAGACACGAGCCAGGTAACGACGGGCAAACTCAGTAAGACGCTCAATGTCACTCACCGGATTGCCTGCGGCAGCCCGTGCACCAAATCCTTCCGCACCTATATACACGGCATCAGCGCCATGCTTTATCGCCTCTATGGCAATGTCAGCATTGCGCGCGGGAGCGAGCAACTCTATTTTTCTTGGGGCATTCTGCATAATAACTACAATTTACATGATAACGGCAAGGACATAAAAAAAATTACTCGTCGTCACGACGAATAATCTTTTTACCTTAAATCTAATACCATGAAAAACTGATACAAAGTTACCGATTAAATTTTATTCACCAAAAATATTTGCAGAAAAATTTCCGTAATTAACATTTATTATCCAAAAATCCACCTTAACGTAACTATTCAGCGACTCCAACGGTCTGATTGCAATTAATTTGTAGGGATGCTCCCCGGAGCATCCGCCGGTTTATGGTTAATTAACCTCGTTTTCGGATGCGCCATGGTACATCCCTACTTGATAATTAGACTCTTATACTGGTAATATTCGCTGAATAGTTACCACCTTAACCTATACTTCCGGGGAAATCTAAATGAATGACTATTATACGGAACTTTCGTTGAAATATGAGTAAAATATTGTAATTCACCCCAAAATCTACGGAATCCGTCATATTCATTTGCGGGTTCAGATATTTTGGGTTAACTTTGCGTAAAATCATAACTATTATTACCTTACAATTTAAACTTTTCATTACATCGCTTATGAATTATTTTACTCTGATTGCTATCGCAGGCGCACTTATCGCCTCGCCTGCCCTCTCCGCCAAAAAAACGGCTCCGCGGTTAATGCCGATAAAAACTGCCAATACCACAGTCAAAAGCAATGGGCTTGTAAAAAACATAGCCGCGAATAAAGCAGCCGAAGATGGCACAATGCTACCGGCGAAACAGACTGTCAGCGTATATGACGAAGGCGAATGGATTGTCGACGCGAATATCAGTAACTTCTACGACGCGCAGGGAAACGTGACCCGCTATCTTGAGGAAACACCCGAAGACGAAACCATCAGTCAGGTCACAATGACCTATGACACCTATGGCAACAAGACTTCCCAAATCACATCCATAAGCACTGACGGAGGAAACACCTGGACTCCACGTGAGAAAAGAATCTGGGAATTTTCCGACCCCCAATTACATGACCTTACAACATTGCTCGAAATTTACCTTTATCAGAATAATGAGTGGGTCATAGCCATGGGCAACAAATTTGAAGTGATACGCAATGCCGCAGGAAACGTGACCAACTTCAATGTATTCGTATGGTATGACGGCAAATACGACAATACCGTTAAAGTAGAGATGACTTATCCGGAAGGCAAACAGGAGCCTGACACCTGGAGCATATCAAATCTGCAATATGATTACGGCACTAATGAATATTACTGGGAAGAAGGAGCGGAACTCAGGGACATAGTGTGGGAAGCATGCAACGGACAGATTGCCGTCACTGATTTCCTGAAGCTTTTTGAAGGCGACAACAAGATAAAAAGCGCACAACTATATGAAGTTTCTGATGAGGGGGAACTATTTTACGATGTCGCAGCTGAATATCCAAACGCAAAAGACTGCATCATAGTATCTTCATATTCCGACCCTGAAGTAGGTATAAGCGGCAAAGAGACCGTATCTATAATCTATACTGATGAGTTTGGAAGCTTTACAGAAAAGAGCATAGCTGAATACGTATATGACGAAGACCCCGAATATGTGATGACCGAAGGGGAAATCACAGAAGTGGTCTGCGACGAGCATGGGAATATAATTTCCGAAACCTATACAATGGTTGAAGATGATATGGAGGAACTTATGGGCATGATGACATATGACTATACCTACGGCGACAATGACGAAGTGCTTGAAGAAATTACCTCAGAATTTGACTTCGACCTTGAGGATATGTTGCCGGTGCAGAAAATTGAAAATACCGAATTTACCGTGCTTGGTATATGCACGGGCATAGACAACGTACTGTCAAATGCGTCAACCGGATGTTCAGTTGAAGGCTCGACTCTTTCTGTAGCAGCCACCGGCACATCGACCGTAAAAGTATATTCAGTTACGGGAGCAGAAGTTATCGCGGCATCAGGCAATGGCTCATTCAACGTGGATTTGTCCTCACTGACAAGCGGTCTTTACATAGCTACTGTCAACAATAACGGCAATACCACCTCTGTCAAGTTTACCCGATAAGCATGACAAAGGCAATACCCACGAGGGCTGTGTCAGGACTTGACACAGCCCTTTTTCTTTATGCCTGATTGCAATCGCTATATTTGTGAAAACCACTCATACATCATGAAAACGCCTCTCCCAGCTATTCAATTACCACCAAATTCCCGACCACCAGCCCTGCAAGTTCGTCGGCAAGGAACTCGATGCAATGTACGGGCTCGATTTCCACGACTTCCACGCACGCACCTACAGGCAAATTTCTGAATGTGATGGTTTTATCCCCGTTCAGGGGATAATCCAAATTTAGCCGGGCGGTTGAGCGCAGCGATACCCCCGGACTGCGGGCTCGCCCCCATATCGTTTCCCGACAGGGAATCATCAACCGTGCGCCAAGATGATTCCTACGGAAACATCTGACTTTGCATCTATTTCCGGGGTTTCGCTTCGCTCAACGCCCCGGCTAAACAAAGATGAGGCACTGCGGGAAACAATCCACACATCCAATCACCTCATTGAGGCGGGAAAAATAAAATTTTATTAAAGATTTCAAAATACGGAAATATTTCCGTATTTTTGCAGGTGAATAAAGAGTGAAGATTTTTCAACCAAAATAAACCAATTTAGATATGTCAAAAGTAACAGTTGTAGGCGCGGGCAATGTAGGAGCAACCTGTGCAAATGTATTGGTAACCAACAACATCGCTGACGAGGTAGTATTAATCGACATCAAGGAAGGTCTCGCAGAAGGCAAGACCATGGATATCATGCAGACGGCAAATCTGCTCACCATCAATACCCGCATGACCGGTGTGACAAACGATTATGAGAAAACTGCCGGCAGCGACGTAGTGGTAATCACTTCAGGTATTCCCCGTAAGCCCGGAATGACCCGCGAGGAACTTATCGGTGTAAATGCAGGCATCGTAAAGTCAGTAACCGACAACGTGCTTAAATATTCACCCAATGCAATCATCCTTTGCGTGTCAAACCCTATGGATACAATGACCTATCTTATCCACAAGGTATCAGGTCTTCCCAAAAACCGCATCATCGGTATGGGCGGCGCGCTTGACAGCTCACGCTTCAAATATTTCCTCAGCATCGCCCTCAACGCCAACCCCAACGAAATCGAAGGCATGGTAATCGGCGGACACGGCGATACCACCATGATTCCTCTCACCCGTTACGCTACATACCGCGGCATCCCCGCAACCGAACTTCTTGACAAGGAAACTCTTGACAAGGTAGCAGCCGACACAATGGTTGGCGGAGCCACCCTCACCTCACTTCTCGGCACCTCGGCATGGTATGCTCCCGGCGCAGCTTCGGCATCGGTAGTTGCAGCCGTGCTCCACGACCAGAAGCGTGTAATCCCCTGCTCCGCACTTGTAGAAGGTGAATATGGCGAAAGCGACATCTGCATAGGTGTTCCCTGTCTCCTGGGCAAGAACGGTATCGAGAAGATTATCGACGTCAAGCTCAACGAAGAAGAAAAGGCTCTCTTCGCCAAGAGTGCAGAGGCTGTACGTAAAACCAACGGCGCACTTGCCACATCACTCTGATAATAGAGAATTGAACCATATAACAATGCAAGGTGTTCCTTTAATCGGAACACCTTGTTTATATTTAAACTGACAATAATGAAAAAATCACTAATCTGTGCGGCACTGCTCGCATGTGGAATGTGGATTACCTCCTGCGGCGGCAACACAGCACAAAAGGAAGCCCAGGGAGAAGAGAAATTACAGGAAGAACTTGCAGAGGCAAGCGGAGAGCCGATAGTGCTCGGACCTGACGACATCCTTGAATTCGGCGGTGCACAACCGGCACCGGTAGTCGTAGACTTTTGGGCTGAATGGTGTCCTCCATGCAAGGAACTCTCACCCATTTTCCACAAAGTTGCTGATAAATATAAAGGTAAAGTAAGATTTATCTCCGTTAATGTCGACAAATGCCCCGGCATCGCGAAACAATATGGAGTAAGCTCAATCCCTACCCTGCTATTTGTCAACACAGAGGGTGTAATCAACCGCAGTGTAGGCTTTATGCCTGAAGAAGAGCTTATAGCCAACGTGGAGTCAATCATGCCCTCCACCGAGCCGAAAATTGCCCCGAGATAAACGGTCGCGATACTCGCGGTAATTGTCAAGACTGACAGAGCGACATGAGTCGCAATACGATTTAAGGCGGACAGCATCGATATAGTGCTGTCCGCTTCCACGTTTAACGGGAAACACTTCATGCTTGCGCGCCACGACTGTGTCACAAAGCGCGCTACGACCGGTCGCCGGGTCGGCGGCAAGCTGCGCAGGCACATATTCGACAGTAGCGGGAAGCACATAAGAACATGGCGGATAACCTATCACAGTCCACATCACGCCACCGTCAATCACCACCGATGCACTGGACGAATAACGGGGAATAAAATCCTGGTCTACAATCCAGCTGTCAGAGCTGTCAAGCATATCTCGCCCTAATAGCGAATGATAAAAACTGCGTGACAGACACTCAGTAAATGTCTCAGGAGTAACTTGCCGGGCTTCGACAAAAGGACGGATAAGAGCTTCGGCATTCTGCAACCGGATATACCCGTAGCCACACGTCGAGTCGCCGGAACATGAATAGTTTGTGCGGAGGATGTATCCTTCGGGAGAATCAGCGACATCATATATCGTATAACCATAGTCTCCCGTCTCAAAATATGCGCCATTGCCCAGAGAGTCGATCACTCCGAAATTAGCCTGGACTCCGAGCGGCTTGGGGAGAGAGTCAAGCAATATAGCGAAATCGGCGACCGTACGGCACGACTTCAGGGCGCGCGCCATTATGACGCCTTCCATGTCGCGGTAAGACGCAGTATCAGGAGCAAGATTATATGAAGCAGTGTTCATCACGGCAAATCCATGACTGTTTACACCTGTCCACGCCTCACGCAGAAGAGTGTCACCGGCATTGAATAACGCCACAAAGTCAGCTTCGCCGGGAGACTGAGCGGCGACACGCGCCACAAAATTATGCTCGGTACCTGTGTCACGGTGTTTCCAAAGCAACGGGCGACCGTCGGGAGTAAGGTGTCCACCGACAATCGCCGAGGTACAGGCAACGGCATAAACATGGCACAGCAGGGATAATGCCAGTAAAAAAGCAGCAATAGTCTTCATATCGGCAAATATACGGAATATACGACTAAATAGCGGAGTCAGGTGGCATCTTTTTGCCCCAAAACAATACAAAAATGGGCGTATCGCGATTGATACGCCCATTTATTATAGTATCCATGTATTGATTAAAGCTCAGTGTGAGCGATATCAATCACATCGGCAGAGTCAAATACGGAATCAATGTCATCCTTACCCGCAACAACAAGATTGTTGTATTCGCGAAGTCCGGTACCGGCAGGAATCAAGTGACCGCAGATAACATTTTCCTTCATGCCCTCAAGATAATCGGTCTTACCGTTGATAGCAGCCTCGTTGAGCACCTTGGTAGTCTCCTGGAATGAAGCAGCCGACATGAAGCTTGAAGTCTGAAGAGCGGCACGAGTGATACCTTGAAGAATCTGCTCCGAAGTAGCGGGAACAGCATCACGTACAGTGACAGTCTTGAGGTCGCGGCGCTTAAGGGCGGAGTTCTCGTCACGGAGCTTGCGGGCGGTGATAATCTGACCGGGCTTAAGAGTCTCGCTGTCGCCTGCGTCAACCACCACTTTCTTACCCCAGATGCGGTCGTTCTCATCCATAAACTCGCGCTTGTCGACAATCTGCTGCTCAAGGAAGCAAGTGTCACCCGGATCAAGGATGTTGACCTTGCGCATCATCTGACGCACGATAACCTCAAAATGCTTGTCGTTAATCTTCACACCCTGCATACGGTAGACATCCTGAACTTCGTTGACGATGTATTCCTGTACGGCGGTCGGACCCATGATATTGAGGATGTCGGCGGGAGTAATCGCACCATCGGAAAGCGGAGTGCCTGCGCGTACATAATCATTTTCCTGCACAAGAATCTGCTTTGACAACGGCACAAGATATTTCTTGACCTCACCAAGCTTGGAAGTTACGGAAATCTCGCGGTTACCTCTCTTGACCTTACCGAACTTAACCTCACCGTCGATTTCAGAAACGATAGCGGGGTTAGACGGGTTACGAGCCTCAAACAGCTCGGTAACACGGGGAAGACCACCGGTGATATCACCGGCGTTACCGGCAGAACGAGGAATCTTGACAAATACATCACCCGGCTTAACGGAAGCACCGTCTTCAACCATAAGGTGAGCGCCTACCGGGAGAGCATACGTCTTAATGATTTGATCGTTGGCATCAACGATATTTGCCTCAGGCACACGTGTACGATCCTTCGATTCTATTATAATCTTGTCTTCAAGACCGGTCTGCTCATCGTAGTCCACGCGATAGGTGACATTCTCGATAAGGTTCTGGAATTGAATCTTACCACCGACTTCCGAAATGATGACGGCATTGAACGGGTCCCATTCGCAAATCACATCGCCCTTCTTCACGGTAGCGCCATTGGGGAAATAGAGCTTCGAACCGTAAGGAATGTTGGCGTTGGTAAGCATCATCTTGGTATTGGGGTCTATGATACGCATTTCTGCAAGACGACCGATAACCACCTGGACAGTCTGTCCGTCAGGTCCCTTCTCTTCGGTGTCGACGGTACGAAGTTCCTCGATTTCAAGATGACCTTCATAACGTGAAGTAATCGTAGACACAGCCGCGATATTTGAAGCCACACCACCGACGTGGAATGTACGGAGTGTAAGCTGAGTACCAGGCTCACCGATTGACTGCGCGGCAATCACGCCGACAGCCTCACCCTTCTGGACAAGAAGATTGTTGGAAAGGTTACGACCGTAACACTTGGCGCATACACCTTTCTTAGACTCACAAGTAAGTACCGAGCGGATTTCGACCGATTCGATAGGCGATTCGTTGATGCGGTTGGCTGCAACTTCATCGATTTCTTCGCCTGACGCCACTATAACCTCACCGGTGATAGGATCGATAATATCATGTACGGAAACACGACCGAGGATACGCTCGCCAAGCGAAGCGACAACCTCTTCGTTGTTCTTGATTTCGGTGCATACGAGACCACGGAGTGTGCCACAATCCTCCTCGTGAATAATCACGTCGTGAGCCACATCGACAAGACGACGGGTAAGATAACCGGCGTCGGCTGTCTTCAATGCGGTATCGGCAAGACCCTTACGGGCACCGTGGGTTGAGATGAAGTACTCAAGCACTGACAGACCTTCCTTGAAGTTGGCAAGAATCGGGTTCTCGATAATCTGACCGCCTTCGGCACCGGCTTTCTGCGGTTTTGCCATAAGACCACGCATACCGGCAAGCTGACGAATCTGGTCCTTAGAACCACGGGCACCGGAGTCAAGCATCATGAAGACAGAGTTGAAGCC
>ENA-OZJV01000730-OZJV01000730.1-human-gut-metagenome-genome-assembly--contig:-NODE-730-length-15600-cov-11.129109_pt1 | contig 15600 bp, 9 predicted proteins | sample MGYA00244179_ERZ653756 | MGnify/ENA primary metagenome ERZ653756 (study PRJEB26926, sample SAMN06165332) | human gut metagenome | biome: ENVO:00009003; feature: ENVO:2100002; material: ENVO:00002003...
TCATCTGCACTAAATTTTAGATATTTCACCTGTCTACTTGACAAGGGGCATATCAATATCCTGCGGTTTATGTTTATTCCAAAAGATTTCGTATCTCATGGTCAGGTACATCCATCGGATAATGATTGTCAAAGCAAGCCTTGCAGATGGGAAGTGTTCCAACCATTGTCTGAAGTTCTTCAATCGGCATATAGCCTAAGGAATCAGCTCCGATCATCTGGCGGATCTGTTCTTCTGAATGAGAAAAAGCAATAAGCTGCTGGTTCGACGGTACATCGGTGCCGAAATAACAGGGGTGTAAGAAAGGAGGAGAACTGATTCTTACGTGAACCTCCAGTGCGCCGGACTGTTTCAGCATTTTGATGATGTTTGCAATGGTAGTTCCGCGGACAATAGAGTCATCGACCAACACAATCCGTTTGTTGCGGACAACAGATTCCAGAACGCTTAGTTTGATCTTTACACTGGATTCCCGGTCCTTTTGCGTAGGCTTGATAAAAGTACGCCCTACATAACTGTTCTTATGGAAGGCAAACGCAAAGGGGATACCGGAGGCTTCCGAATAGCCCTTGGCTGCAGTCAGACCGGAGTCAGGAACACCGACAACCAGATCCGCATCCACCGGATAGGTTTTTGCAAGAGCAGCGCCAGCCCGGATACGGGATTCATAGACACTGATCTTGTCAATCTTGCTGTCAAGTCTTGCAAAATAAATATATTCAAAGATACAGTGTGCATGTACAGGTTTCAGGTTGATAAAAGAGGAAGAAATCACACCGTCTTTATTGATCGTTACAATTTCCCCGGGTTCCACATCCCGGACAATTTCAGCACCAAGAGAAGTGATGGCACAGCTTTCGGATGCAATAATATATGTATTGTCTCTTTTTCCGATACAGAGAGGTTTCAGACCATAAGGATCGCGGACCCCAATCAGCTTTCTGGGACTCATTACGACCAGTCCGTAGGCACCACGTATTTTTTCAGTGGCACAAAGAATTGCCTCCTCGACCTTTCCGCAGCGAACACGTTCTTTGGCGATGGCATAAGCAATTACTTCCGAATCGATAGAGGTGTGGAAGATGGAACCCTCATTTTCCATCTCTTCACGAAGCTCATAGGCATTGACCAGATTGCCGTTGTGAGCGAGTGCCAGAGATCCTTTGATATAATTTAATACAAGGGGCTGGGCATTTTCCAGTGTAGTAGAACCACTGGTAGAGTAGCGGACATGTCCCACTCCGATATTTCCCTTCAATTTTTCTAATTCGGATTCCTCAAAAACTTCGTTGACAAGACCAAGACCTTTAAAAGAATGAACACGTCCTTTCGGTCCATGGGTATCAGAAACAGCAATTCCGCAGGATTCCTGTCCTCTGTGCTGCAGAGCAGACAGACCGTAGTAGATAGAAGTACTCACGTCACCGCCATCCAGATCATAGATGCCGAATACGCCGCATTCTTCTTTAAGACCGCTTGATAATACTGTAGTATTTTCCATAATAACCTCCGTTTATGAATTCACAGACATGATAATTGCTTCGCAGATACAAGCGAAAAACAGGGGGGATTCCAAAGCTTACGAATCCCTCCTGTTTTTTGCCTGTCTGGCAAAATCTTTTATAATATAGTTTAATTGTCTGCAGCTTCCGTGTCCTGAAGAGCCGCAACACCTTCTTCGCCGGTACGGATTTTTACAACATTTCTGATATTGTATACGAAAACTTTTCCGTCACCGAACTGACCGGTGTGAAGAACAGACTCGGCAGTTTCGATTACTTTGCTTACCGGTACAGTGCTTACGACAACTTCTACCTTTACTTTCGGCAGCAGATTCATCTCAAGTGCGGCACCACGATAGTAACGGGTAGCACCTTTCTGAATACCACAACCCAGAACATTGGTAATTGTAACTCCGGTAACACCGATGTGGCTTAAAGCCTGGATCAATTCGTCCAGTTTGTTCTGACGGGTAACGATTACCACTTTGGAAATCGGTGCATCAGCAGCAGTATCTGCCAGGGCATCGGCATCCAGTTTTACGGAATTGACAACCGGTGCGGATGTGGATGCTGCAGGAGCAGATACAAGAGATACGGATTTTTCACCAGCACCATCTTCAGACATAAAGTCTGCATAAGAACTTACAAGGTTGTGCTCATGGATATCAAGACCGTCGATTTCTTCTTCACGGGTAACACGAAGACCAATCGTGTGTTTGATGACCTGAAACACGATCGTCATTACAACAGCTACATAAGCGATAACGGAAATAACACCCAGACACTGAATTCCCAGCAGTTTGAAACCACCGCCTGTGAACAGACCCAGCATTCCGGAAGTGCCTGCTCCGTCAGAAAACAGACCGACACAGAGTGTTCCCATTGCACCGCAGCAGCCGTGAACTGCAATCGCACCAACCGGATCATCAATTTTAAGAATCTTATCAACAAATTCTACTGCCAGAACAACTACGAATCCGGCAACAATACCGATAATAGCTGCAGATACCGGAGATACGGTATCACATCCGGCAGTGATTGCCACAAGACCAGCCAGGGAGCCATTCAGTGACATGGAAACATCCGGCTTTTTGTAACGAATCCATGTGAAGATCATGACAGTACAGGTTGCAACAGCAGCAGCCAGGTTTGTGGTAACAAAAATTTTACCGGCGGATACGATTGCATCCCCTTCCATAGATACGGTGGAAGCGCCGTTGAATCCGAACCAGCAGAACCACAGAATGAAGCATCCAAGAGCGGCAAGGGTAAGGCTGTGTCCCGGAATTGCTTTCGGTTTGCCGTCTTTCCCGTATTTGCCGATACGCGGTCCAAGGATAGCAGCGCCGATACAGGCAGCGACACCACCGACCATATGTACTGCGGTAGAACCTGCGAAATCATGGAATCCCATCTCAGCTAACCAGCCGCCGCCCCAGATCCAGTGACCGGATACCGGATATACGATAAGGCTGATCATCAGACTGTAAAGGCAGTAAGATGAGAATTTGGTTCTTTCAGCCATAGCACCGGAAACAATGGTAGCAGAAGTTGCACAGAACACAGTCTGGAAAATTAAAAATGCCCAGAATGGAACTCCGTCCGGCAGCATTCCATTTCCATAGTTGGCTTCGGAAGCGAGTCCTCCGATTTTACCGAAAAATCCGTTTCCGGAGCCGAACATAATTCCGAATCCGATGATCCAGAAGGCCGGAGTTCCGATACAGAAATCCATCAGGTTCTTCATGATAATGTTACCCGCATTTTTTGCTCTGGTAAGACCAGTCTCAACCATTGCAAATCCTGCCTGCATAAAGAAGACAAGGGCGGCTCCTAACAGAACCCATATTGTGTTGACAGCGCTAAATTCCATAATAATTTCCTCCTCTTATACATTATTTTGAAATCAGTACATCCGTTTTCGGATATACATTGCTGTAAAAAAAGAAAAAGCGCCTTGAGATTCTTCTCAAAGCGCCTTTGCTTTCTAATGAGCATTATACTGGAAAAAAGCAGAATGTCAATAGAAAATATTAAAAAAATCTAAAAAAGTGATAAAATAAAATGAAAGGCATACCATAAGTTGTCTTTTTGTTTAAAGTGACTACCATATATTGATGAGCGATGAATTGTATTCCTAAAATGTACAAAAATGGTGATTTATGAAAAAATATAAAAAAATAGTTTGAAATTTTGACAGGATTGGGTATATAATGAATCCCATATTTTTTTAAGCTGTGATCTGGCAATTCAGACAGCAATTCAGATGAGGAAAACAGGAGGGAAATTATGGCAGTCAAATACGTATTCGTAACAGGCGGAGTAGTATCCGGACTTGGAAAAGGAATTACTGCAGCTTCACTGGGAAGATTATTGAAAGCGAGAGGATATCAGGTAACGATGCAGAAATTCGATCCCTATATCAATATTGACCCGGGAACGATGAATCCCATTCAGCATGGTGAAGTTTTTGTAACCGATGACGGTACGGAGACAGATCTGGATCTTGGCCACTATGAACGTTTTATTGATGAAAGCCTGGATAAGAATTCGAATGTAACGACCGGTAAAATTTACTGGAGTGTTCTGCAGAAGGAACGTCACGGAGATTTTGGCGGAGGGACTGTACAGGTGATTCCGCATATTACCAATGAGATCAAGGGGCGTTTTTACCGCGGAAAAAGCGTGGAGGAAGACCGGATTGCAATTATTGAGGTTGGAGGAACGGTTGGGGACATTGAAAGCCAGCCATTTCTGGAATCAATCCGCCAGTTCCAGCATGATGTAGGACATGAAAATGCAATCCTGATTCATGTGACATTGATTCCGTATCTGAAAGCATCCGGGGAAATGAAAACGAAGCCCACACAGGCAAGCGTTAAGGAATTGCAGGGGATGGGAATTCAGCCGGATATTCTCGTATGCCGTTCAGAACTTCCGCTTCCTCAGGAGTTGAAAGATAAGATCGCATTGTTCTGTAATGTACCCAGCAGTCATGTGCTTCAGAATCTGGATGTGGAATATCTGTATGAAGCGCCCCTTGCCATGGAAAAAGAAAAGCTTGCTCAGGTGGTATGTGAGAGTCTGAAACTTTCGTGTCCCGAGCCGGATCTTTCGGACTGGACATCTATGGTAGATGCTCTGCGCAATCCGAACAAGGAGGTAAGCATAGCACTGGTAGGAAAATATATTCAGCTTCATGATGCTTATCTTTCTGTTGCAGAAGCATTGAAGCACGGCGGAATTGCAAGCCATGCCAACGTACATATCAACTGGGTGGATTCCGAGCAGGTGAACAGTGAAAATGTGGAAGAATTGTTAAAAGATGCCGACGGTATTCTGGTGCCGGGCGGATTCGGAAACCGGGGAATCGAAGGTAAAGTTGCAGCGATTGCATATGCAAGAAACCATCAGGTTCCATTTTTGGGAATTTGTCTGGGTATGCAGTTATCCATTGTGGAATTTGCCAGAAATGTAGTTGGATACCATGATGCCCACAGTATCGAACTGAATCCGAATACCATGCATCCGGTAATCGCGCTGATGCCGGAACAGGATGGGATTGAAGATATCGGAGGTACATTGAGATTGGGTGCTTATCCTTGTGTATTGAAAGAGGGAAGTAAAGCGTATGAGTTATATCAGGCATCTGAGATCCAGGAACGGCACAGGCATCGGTATGAAGTGAATAATGATTACCGGAAGGCATTGGAAGCGCATGGGATGCTTCTTTCCGGAATTTCTCCGGACGGAAGAATTGTGGAGATGGTGGAAATTCCGGGACATCCGTTCTTTATCGGCACTCAGGGACATCCGGAATTGAAAAGCCGTCCGAACCGTCCCCATCCATTATTCCGCGGATTGATTGCAGCAGCAGTAGAATTCAAGAAATCAAAATAAAATAACAAAAACACTGGATAAAATATTATTTTATTCGGTAAAGTGCAAAAAAAATAAAAAAGATTAGAATAATGCTTTACAAATTCACTTCTTTGGTATATAGTAATGCAAAAGGCAACATACAGATTATGAAAGTCGATTGCTCTGCACCTTGTGCTCCCGCAATCGCCGCCAGTATTCGTAATCCGGGCTGTCGCCCTCCTTACTCATACCGGCTTGCCCGTCCAATGTCCATGACTCGCCGCATGCAAGCATGCGCTCCTCATGGCCGCTGTACGGGACTTTCATAGTAAAAAAGAAAAAATATTAGAAGGAAGGTTTTTCGTATGACACAGGAATTTACATGTGCCCGAAACCAGAAACTGCCCGGTTTATATCGGCCGGAGTTTGAACATGACAACTGTGGTATCGGAGCAGTCGTTAATATCAAGGGCCTCAAAACACATGAGACAGTGGTGAACGCTTTAAAAATCGTTGAAAATCTAGAACATAGAGCCGGCAAAGACGCCGAGGGAAAAACAGGGGATGGTGTAGGAATCCTTTTACAGATTTCACACAAATTCTTTTCGAAGACCTGTGAATCCCTCGGTATTTTTTTGGGAGAAGAACGTGAATACGGAGTCGGTATGTTCTTCTTTCCGCAGCAGGAACTGAAGCGTAATCAGGCAAAGAAAATGTTCGAAGTTATTGTGGAAAAAGAAGGTCTTGAACTTCTGGGATGGCGTACGGTACCGACAGCTCCGGAAGTGCTGGGACATAAGGCAAGAGAGTGTATGCCCTGTATCATGCAGGCTTTCATTAAAAAGCCGAAGGATGTGGCAAAAGGACTGGAATTTGACCGTAAACTTTATGTTGTCCGCCGTGTATTTGAACAGAGTAATGACAATACTTACGTTGTGTCTCTTTCCAGCCGTACAATTGTCTATAAAGGAATGTTCCTGGTAGGACAGCTGCGTACCTTTTTCCATGATCTGCAGAGCGATGATTATGAATCTGCCATTGCTATCGTGCATTCCAGATTCTCAACCAATACAAATCCGAGCTGGGAACGTGCACATCCAAACCGCTTTATTGTACATAATGGTGAGATCAATACGATCCGCGGAAATGCAGATAAGATGCTGGCACGTGAAGAGACCATGGATTCCAACAATCTGAAGGATGAGATGGACAAAGTTCTTCCGGTCATCAATGCACAGGGATCTGATTCGGCAATGCTGGATAATACTCTGGAATTCCTGGTTATGAGTGGTATGGATCTGCCCCTTGCGGTGATGATTGCGATACCGGAGCCATGGGCAAACAATGATACCATTTCTATGGAGAAACGTGATTTTTATCAATATTATGCAACGATGATGGAACCTTGGGACGGACCGGCAGCCATTGTATTTTCTGATGGAGATCAGGTAGGAGCAGTGCTGGATCGTAACGGACTTCGTCCTTCCAGATATTATATTACCGATGACGGATATCTGATCCTGGCATCTGAGGTTGGAGTTCTTCCCATTCCGACAGAAAAAGTTGTGCAGAAGGAGCGTCTCCATCCGGGTAAAATGCTGCTTGTGGATACCGTTCAGGGAAAAGTCATCAACGACGATGAACTGAAGGAATCCTATGCAGGTAAACAGCCTTACGGTGAGTGGCTGGACAGCAATCTTGTTCAATTGAAAGATCTGAAGATTCCGAATAAAAGAGTTCAGGAATATACAAAAGAAGAACGCCGTCGGCTTCAAAAAGCATTCGGTTACAGCTACGAAGAGTATCGTACGTCTATCCGGAATATGGCATTGAATGGTTCTGAGGGAATCAGTGCGATGGGTGTGGATACTCCGCTCCCGGTACTGTCAAAAGAACATCAGCCGTTGTTCCATTACTTTAAACAGTTATTTGCACAGGTTACGAATCCGCCGATTGACTGTATCCGTGAGGAAATTGTGACCTCCACCACGATTTATCTGGGGAAAGACGGAAATCTTTTGAAAGAGCAGCCGGAAAACTGTAAGATGCTCAAAATCAACCATCCGATTCTGACCAACACGGATATGCTGAAGATCAAGAATATGAAGGTGGACGGTTTCAAGGTTGTGGAAGTCCCGATTACTTATTATAAGAGTGCTCCACTGGAACGTGCCATTGACCATCTGTTTGTGGAGGTGGATAAGGCTTATCGTCAGGGTGCCAGCATTTTGATCTTAAGTGACAGGGGTGTGGATGAGAATCATGTTGCAATTCCTTCCCTGCTTGCTGTCTCTGCCGTACATCAGCATCTGGTACGGACAAAGAAGAGAACGGCTCTTGGAATTATCCTGGAATCCGGTGAACCAAGAGAAGTTCATCATTTTGCAACCTTGCTTGGATATGGTGCAAGTGCTATCAACCCCTATCTGGCGCTTGATACCATCCATGATCTGATTGAAAATAAGATGATTGACAAAGACTACTATGCAGCAGTTGATGATTATAATAAAGCAGTCTTAAGCGGAATTGTTAAGATTGCATCGAAGATGGGTATTTCTACGATTCAGTCCTATCAGGGATCACAGATCTTTGAGGCAATCGGTATTTCAAAAGAAGTGATTGACAAATACTTCACCAATACGGTGAGCCGTGTAGGCGGTATCACTCTGGATGATATTGCAAAGGATGTGGATGCCCGTCATTCGGAAGCCTTTGATCCGTTGGGACTGAATACGGATCTGACATTAGACAGCGTGGGAAGACATAAGAGCAGAAGTCAGGGCGAGGAACACCGCTACAATCCGGAGACGATCCATATGCTTCAGGAGTCTACCAGACGCGGTGACTACCAGATGTTCAAACAGTATACTGATATGGTGGATCAGGAGGAGTCCGGTTATCTGAGGAGTCTGATGGATTTCAACTACGCAGAAAATCCGGTTCCGTTAGAAGAAGTGGAAAGTGTGGATTCCATTGTACGGCGCTTTAAGACAGGTGCGATGTCCTATGGTTCTATTTCCCAGGAGGCGCATGAGACACTGGCAATCGCTATGAACATCCTGCACGGAAAGTCCAATACCGGTGAGGGCGGTGAGAGTATCGACCGTCTCAATGATCCGAGAAGATGTTCTGCAATCAAGCAGGTGGCATCGGGACGTTTCGGCGTGACCAGCAAGTATCTGGTAAACTCCAAAGAGATCCAGATTAAGATGGCACAGGGAGCAAAACCAGGTGAGGGCGGTCACCTTCCTGCCGGAAAAGTATACCCGTGGATTGCGAAAACCAGACATTCCACACCGGGTGTATCCCTGATCTCACCGCCGCCGCATCATGATATCTATTCCATCGAGGATCTGGCACAGTTGATTTACGACTTGAAAAATGCCAATACGGACGCAAGGATCTCCGTAAAACTGGTTTCTGAGGCAGGTGTGGGTACGGTTGCAGCAGGTGTTGCAAAAGCAGGCGCCCAGGTAATTCTGATCTCGGGATACGATGGAGGTACCGGCGCCGCACCGAGAAGTTCCATCCATAATGCAGGACTTCCGTGGGAGCTTGGCCTGGCAGAGACACATCAGACATTGATTCAGAATGGTCTGCGTAACCGGGTTATGATTGAGACTGACGGTAAATTGATGAGCGGACGTGATGTTGCGATTGCAGCGCTTCTTGGCGCTGAGGAATTCGGTTTTGCTACGGCTCCCCTTGTAACGATGGGATGTGTGATGATGCGTGTCTGCAATCTGGATACTTGTCCGGTGGGTGTTGCCACACAGAATCCGGAGCTCAGAAAGCGTTTCAAAGGAAAACCGGAGTATGTAGTGAACTTTATGCGCTTTATTGCAGAAGAACTGCGTGAATATATGGCAAAACTTGGTTTCCGCACGATCGACGAGATGGTAGGTCGCTCTGATTGTCTGAAACGGAAAGAGGGTGTCACCGACGAAAGAGCCAGCCGTGTGGATTTGACAGAAATTCTGAATAATCCATATGCGAAAGAGCCGAAAGTTACATTCGATCCGACACTGGCATATAATTTTGAACTGGAAAAGACACTGGATGAAAAAGTATTGCTGAAACAATTAAAAGCAGCGATGGATAAAGGCGAGAAGATGACGCTTCATGTAGAAGTCGGCAATACGGATCGAACATTCGGTACCATTCTGGGTTCCGAGCTTACCAGAAAATTTGACGGAAAGCTGAAAGAGGATACGTATGTGATTGAATGTAATGGCGCCGGCGGTCAGAGTTTTGGTGCATTTATTCCCAAAGGATTAACCTTAAGACTGACCGGAGATTCCAACGATTATTTTGGAAAGGGTCTCTCAGGAGGAAAACTGGTCGTACGTCCTCCAAAGAACATCAAGTTTAAAGCGGATGAGAACATCATTGTAGGCAATGTTGCACTGTATGGCGCAACCAGTGGTGAGGCTTACATTAACGGTGTTGCGGGAGAACGTTTCTGTGTACGTAACTCCGGCGCTTATGCAGTGGTAGAGGGTGTCGGTGATCACGGATGTGAATATATGACCGGCGGACGTGTGGTTGTACTTGGTTCCACCGGAAAGAACTTCGCAGCAGGTATGAGCGGCGGTATCGCTTATGTGCTGGATGAAGGCAATAATCTGTATCGGAATCTGAATAAAGAGATGATCGGGATTGAAAAAGTAGAGAATAAGTATGATGAACAAGAACTAAAAAGTATGATCCGGAAACATGTGGAAGCGACCGGTTCTGAAAAGGGAAAGAAAGTTCTGGAATCATTCAAAGAGTATCTGCCGAAGTTTAAGAAGATCATTCCGAACGATTATAAACGTATGATGATGCTCAGTGCTCAGTTGGAAGAAAAAGGATTGAGCAGTGAACAGGCACAGATTGAAGCTTTCTATGAGAGTTTGCATAAATAGGGAGGCAAAGAGTTATTATGGGAAAACCAACAGGATTTTTAGATTATGAACGCGTGACAAGCGAGTGCACTGCACCGCTTGAGCGCATCAAAAACTTTCAGGAATTCCATACTCCGCTTTCTTTGGAGAAACAGCAGCTTCAGGGCGCACGTTGTATGTCCTGCGGTGTTCCGTTCTGTCAGGCCGGCAGAATGATTGCAGGGATGGCCAGCGGCTGTCCTCTGAACAACCTGTGTCCGGAGTGGAATGACCTGGTATATATCGGCAACTGGGAACAGGCATATGAACGTCTTACGAAAACCAATTGTTTTCCGGAGTTTACTTCCAGAGTCTGCCCGGCGCTTTGTGAGGCGGCATGTACCTGTAATCTGAACGGTGAAGCAGTCTGCACCAAAGAAAATGAGCGGGCAATCATTGAGCATGCCTGGGAGAGCGGATTGGTTCAGCCGAATCCGCCGAAGGTACGTACCGGGAAGACGGTGGCAGTAGTCGGAAGCGGACCTTCCGGCCTGGCAGCTGCCATGCAGTTGAATAAGAGAGGGCATAAGGTAACTGTTTTTGAACGCCGTGACCGTGTGGGCGGATTGCTCCGTTACGGAATCCCGAATATGAAGTTGGAAAAACAGGTGATTGACCGCCGTGTGGCATTGATGGAGGCAGAGGGAATCGAATTTGTAACCAACACGGATATCGGAGTTGATATCAAGGCAGAACAATTACTGAAAGATTATGACAGAGTGCTTCTCTGCTGCGGTGCTTCCAATCCGAGAGATATCAAAGCTCCGGGAAGAGAGTTGAAAGGAATTCATTTTGCAGTGGACTATCTGACATCTGTAACCAGAAGTTTGTTAGATTCTAATCTGGAAGATAAAAAATATATCAGTCCAAAGGGAAAACATGTGGTAGTCATCGGCGGCGGCGATACTGGTAATGACTGTGTGGGAACTTCCATCCGTCTGGGTGCCAAGAGCGTGACGCAGTTGGAAATGATGCCGATGCCTCCGGTAGAGCGTGCAGAGGATAACCCATGGCCGGAATGGCCCAAAGTGCTGAAGACTGATTACGGTCAGGAAGAGGCAATTGCCGTATTTGGTCATGATCCCCGTATTTACCAGACAACAGTGACAGAATTTATCGGCAATAAAAAGGGCGAAGTAAAGCAGATGAAGATTGTGAAGCTGACCCCGCAGAAAGACGAGAAGACCGGTCGGATGAATATGGTTCCGGTGGAAGGTTCTGAGGAAATTATCCCGGCAGATCTGGTTCTGATCGCAGCTGGTTTTCTGGGAAGCCAGAAGTACGTGACGGATGCTTTCAAGGTTGCTTTGAATCCGCGCACCAATGTACAGACGGAAGCCGGAAAGTATCAGACCAGTGTGCCGAATGTATTTGCGGCAGGCGATATGCACAGAGGCCAGTCTTTGGTTGTATGGGCAATCCGTGAAGGAAGAGATGCCGCCAAAGAAGTAGATGAGTCATTGATGGGTTATACAAATTTGTAAATGATTGACAGATTTCGAAGATATTGTTATTTTATTAGTGTGATATGATACCAGGGTCAAAAGGTGATGCGTTTCATGCTTGCATGAAAAAGCATGACCTGGGGACCCGTAAAACATGAGAAAGTAGCCCGAATAGGGCGGATTTCGAATGTTTTTAGGATTGTGGAAGCATGAAATGCGGAGCAATCCGTGTATCATAGGAAAGACTGCGGTTCATTCTAATGTAAGAAATAAAGGAGACAGACAGATGGCACGTTATACGAAGGAAATGATTTTACAGATGGCGGAAGAGGAAGACGTGGAGTTTATCCGACTTCAGTTTACCGATATGTTTGGTATCTTGCGCAATATGGCAATTACCTCCGGTCAGTTGGAAAAGGCATTGAGCAACGAATGTATTTTTGATGCTTCCACATTGGACGGCTTTTCAGGGCTGGAGTCAAATGAATTATATCTTTATCCGGATCTGGATTCTTTTGTGATTCTTCCCTGGCGTCCACAGCAGGGAAAAGTAGCCAGAATGCTCTGTGATATCCATAATCCCGACGGGACTCCATACAAAGAGTGTTCCAGAGGAATTTTAAAACGTGTGCTGGATGAGGCTCACGATATGGGATATCAGTTTATCGCCGGTACGGAGTGCGAGTTCTTTCTTTTTCATACAGATGACGATGGACTGCCTACGACGACGACCCACGATAAGGCCGGATATTTTGACCTTGGTCCCATGGATCTTGGAGAAAATGCCAGAAGAGATATGGTGCTGACATTGGAAGATATGGGCTTTGAAGTAGAGTCTTCATATCATGAGGCAGCGCATGGGCAGCATGAGATTGATTTTCATCACTGTAAAGGTCTGGAGGCTGCGGACAGTTTCATGACCTTTAAGTTTGCAGTACGTACCATTGCAAAACGCCATGGACTCCACGCTACCTTTATGCCGAAGCCAACCACAGGCGTACACGGTTCCGGTCTGCATGTGAATTGTATGATGAGAGATCCTCTTGGTAAAAATCTGTTTTATGATGAATCTGATACACAGGGATTAAGTAAGCTTGCATATTATTTCATCGGCGGAATCATGAAGCATATACAGGGAATCACCCTGATTACCAATCCCCTTGTGAATTCTTATAAGCGTCTTGTGCCTGGATATGAGGCGCCGATCTATGTGGGATGGACTACAAAGAGCAAAAATCAGATCATTCGGATACCTTTTACACGGGGAAGTAAGACGAAGATTGAGCTTCGTTCTCCGGACCCGTCTGCAAATCCTTACCTTGTCCTGGCAGTTCTGCTTGCAGCAGGACTTGACGGTATCCGAAATCAGATCATGCCTCCGGCATGTTTGGAGGAAAATCTGAATATGTTGTCTGAGGAAGAGAAAGCGGGGAAAGGAATTCAGACCCTTCCCCGGGATCTGGATGAGGCAATCCGGGAATTCGAAAAAGACACATTTGTTCAGCAGGTTCTGGGGGAGGAGTTTTCCAGCCGGTATGTGGAGGCAAAGAAGGCGGAGTGGGCAGAGTATATTCCGCAGGTGTCAAATTGGGAAATAGATAAGTATTTGTATCGTATCTGATTAGAGGGGCAGGATGAATGAGCAGCTTGGTGATTGTTTTTCCGAAAATTGAAGATGCGAAGCGGATCCGCGATATTCTGATACGGCATGGCTTCGATGTGGATGCGGTCTGTACCACAGCTTCTCAGGCACTCGGTGAGATGAATGACAGAAATGGCGGTATCCTGATCTGCGGATATAAACTGCCGGATATGTTCTTTATGGAATTACATGAATGTATGCCTGAAAGTTTTGAGATGCTGCTGATTGCATCTTCCAGAGTGCTTGGCACTTGTGGAGACTATCATATAGCAGCAATAGCCATGCCGCTCTCCGTATATGAGCTGGTAAATACTTTGCAGACGATGCAGCAGCAGGTACGAAGACGTTTAAAGAAGGCGAAAGTAAAGCCGAAGGCAAGGAGCAAAGAGGAACAGGAGATTCTTGATAAGGCAAAAAGACTTTTAATGGAGCGCAATAGTATGACAGAGTCTGATGCCCATCATTATCTCCAGAAATGCAGTATGGACAGTGGTACGAATCTTATTGAGACAGCCCAGATGCTTCTGACACTGATGAACAGCTGATCTTTGTTTTGCAATTGCCTGTAGATTACATTTGTAAAGAGGAGAAATTACAATGTTTAAAGTGAATGATAATTATTTAAAATTGCCCGGAAGCTACCTTTTTTCAACGATTGGAAAGAAGGTTCATGCTTTTCAGGAGGCGAATCCGGATAAAAAAGTGATACGTCTGGGAATCGGAGATGTAACCCAGCCTATCGCTCCGGCTATTATTGATACGCTGCATCATGCAGTGGATGAGATGGGGAATGCCGGGACATTCCGCGGATATGCGCCGGATCTGGGATACGACTTTTTGCGGAACGCAATTGCGGAGAATGATTATAAAAGCCGCGGTTGTGATATCGCAGCAGATGAAATTTTTGTCTCGGACGGTGCAAAATGCGACTGCAGTAATATTCAGGAGATTTTCAGCCAGGATAATAAAATTGCTGTATGTGACCCGGTTTATCCCGTTTATGTGGATTCCAATGTCATGGCAGGAAGAGCAGGGGAGTATAACTCTGTAACAGAGACATTTTCCGATGTGATTTACATGCCGTGTACGCTTGAAAATGATTTCTGTCCGGAACTTCCGAAAGAAACACCGGATATCATCTATCTGTGTTATCCCAACAATCCAACGGGTTCCACATTGACCAAAGACCAGCTTCAGGTCTGGGTAGATTATGCAAATAAAGTCGGGGCGGTTATCATCTACGATGCTGCCTATGAAGCATATATCTCGGAGAAGAATGTTCCCCATTCCATCTATGAGTGCGAAGGTGCCCGTACCTGTGCAATCGAACTGCATAGTTTTTCCAAGAATGCCGGATTTACCGGACTGCGTCTTGGCTATACGGTCGTTCCGAAAGATCTGAAATCAGGGGATGTGATGCTTCACAGTCTTTGGGCAAGACGTCACGGAACGAAATACAATGGAGCACCATATATTATTCAAAGAGCAGGCGAGGCTGTTTATTCCGAGGAAGGAAAGGCACAGCTTCAGGCACAGGTGGCTTATTACATGAAGAATGCCGGAGTTATTTATAATGGTTTGAAAGAAGCCGGCTATACAGTTACCGGCGGTGTCAATGCACCGTATATCTGGCTGAAGACTCCGGATGGTCTGACCTCCTGGGAATTCTTTGATAAGCTTTTGGAGGAAGTAAATGTTGTCGGAACACCGGGGGCAGGATTTGGCCCAAGCGGTGAGGGATATTTCCGGCTCACGGCATTCGGAACGTATGAGAATACGGTGGAGGCAGTGGAAAGAATTAAAAAAATGTAAGAAATTGGCGTAAATTTTGTAGGATTTACCCTTTACAAACAAAAAATTTCTGTGTATACTAAACGACATAAAAAAGCTGAGAAGGAAACTCTGTATGTGAAACTTGACAGGAAGCGGATGTCACCGACTGAGAGCATCTGCAGGAGGGAAGCATGCAATAGGGAACATTCCGGAGCCGGGCTGCTGAACTTTCGTAGGCAGTCACGTACTACGCGTTAAGTAGAAAAAGAGGTGCGGCGAAGATGCCGTACAAAGCGGGTGGTACCGCGGATATTGATATTCCGTCCCGAAACGTTTTTATGACGTTTCGGGACTTTTTCGGTTTTCGAGGGGATGGGATGGGGTGGGGTGGGGTGGCGAAATCCCTGAGGGAAGGAGGCGGCAAAGTTTTGTGACGATTGCTTGCTCTATCG
>ENA-OZJV01000736-OZJV01000736.1-human-gut-metagenome-genome-assembly--contig:-NODE-736-length-15522-cov-4.617056_pt1 | contig 15522 bp, 13 predicted proteins | sample MGYA00244179_ERZ653756 | MGnify/ENA primary metagenome ERZ653756 (study PRJEB26926, sample SAMN06165332) | human gut metagenome | biome: ENVO:00009003; feature: ENVO:2100002; material: ENVO:00002003...
TCTACACTCGACTAGTCGTCGGCAGCGTCAGATGTGTATAAGAGACAGCGGAAAGGCCATTTTAAAGAGAGGCTTTCCGTCCGGTTGCTCTTCTTTTTGTGTCGTATACCCGCAATGGTCGAAGTGAAGATGCGTGAGTATGATATCCGTAACCTCCTCACAGGCAACGCCTCGTCTTTGAAGTTCTTCCTTCAGATCGACGAGGTCGAAGAAGTTGTAATAGCTGAGTTGTTTCAGATGTTTGTTGCCCGCCCCGTTGTCAACAAGTACGATCTTTCCGTTCCCGTCGCGCACCAATAGAGTGCGCATGGCCAAGATGCATCCGTTTTGTTCATCGCTTGGATAACGGCGGCTCCAAGCGGTCTTGGGAATCGCACCGAACATGGCGCCTCCGTCTGCATGGAAAAAGCCCGTGTCTATAAGTTGAATATCCATAAATTATGCTTTTTCCAACAAAGATAGGGAAGTTTTTTCTTTCAAACCCATGCGAAGGGTAAATGAAATTGTGTACATTTGCAGGCAAAATCTGAGTGATGCGAAAAGTTCATTTAATCTCCGTAACCGAGCCTCTGTTGTTTGACTTAGCCCTGGCTATTCACCAAAAAGGATATGAAGTAAGCGTATCCGGTGTCGGACTGGCTGATACGACTCTTGCCAGACTGGAAAAAGAGGGGTGTACTTGTCATGGGGACGGATGGTTTCCGGAGAGATTAACTAAAGATATACATTTTGTGGTATTAGGGGCCGCAGTCCGGCAGGATAACCCCGAATTGATACGAGCAAAGGAACTGGGATTATTAGTGCTTTCGATACCTGAATTCATATTTCAGCGGACGAAAGAGAAGACGCGGGTTGTTGTTGCCGGCAGCCGGGGAAAGAAGACGATCATCTCGATGATTGTTTGTGCCCTGAGGCGGCAGAAACTTGCGTTCGACTATGCGTTGACCAGCGAAGTTCCCTTGTTGCCCGATCGTGTACATCTGAGCTACGAAGCCCGGATCGCGATTATCGAGGGTGACGAGCATGTCACGTCCGCTTTGGAGAAACGGTTCCAGCTTGAATTCTATCGTCCGCATATTGCTATTCTGACCAATCTGATGTGGACTTCCGCGACTGACCATGCCACGCCGGAGGCCTATCACACGACTTTCCGTACGTTCGCCTCTTCCATCGAGCGCGGGGGAAAGCTGATCTATTTCGACGGCGATCCTGTTGTCAAACAGCTTGCCCAGGGAGTACGCGAGGATATAACGGCTATGCCCTACGATCAACATGTCGTGGTCGAGAAAGAAGGAAAGACTTATTTGCAGACTCGCTACGGGGATTTTCCTATCTATATTCCGGACCGCTTCTTCTTGATCAACTTGAATGCTGCCCGCCTGGCCTGCCGCCAGTTAGGTGTAAAAGATGCGGATTTTTATCAGGCATTATCCGAATATAGTGTATCTTTGCTCCCATGATTATAGCGAGACAAAAAAGAAAGGAAAATATAGCCGAATATTTGTTGTACATGTGGCAGGTGGAAGACCTGATACGTGCCAATAATTTCGATATGGACTCGATTCGCCGCACGATCGTGGAACGTTACGACCAGCCGGACGATGTAAAGGAAGAGATTGCCAAATGGTATGAGGAACTGATCGAGATGATGCGTTCCGAAGGGGTGAAGGAAAAAGGACATATCCAGCTGAATAAGAATGTGATTATTGCTCTGACCGACCTGCACCTCCGCCTTCTGAAATCGTCGAAGGAAATGGTATACGGGGCGGCTTATTATAAAACACTCCCCTTTATCGTCCAGCTCCGTGCCAAATCGGGTGGCGAGGACTTGCCTGAGTTGGAGACTTGCTTCAATGCTATTTACGGTTTCCTGATGCTGAAGATGCAAGGAAAGGAAATCAGCCCCGAAACGATGGAGGGGATCAAACAGATCAGCTCGTTCCTGGCGCTTCTGGCCGAGAAATATCGTGAAGATATGAATGGGGAACTGAAATTAGAAGAATAAGACAAGATGAAAACAATTTTAGTAACAGGAGCTAACGGGCAACTGGGCAATTCGATCCGTCAGTTGGCTGCCGGATATCCGCAATATGCGTTTGTGTTTACGGATGTGGATACGCTCGATATTTGTGACGCTCAGGCTGTGGATGCTTTTGTCAAGGAGAAGCAAGCCGATTATATCATCAATTGTGCTGCCTATACGGCTGTGGATAAGGCGGAAGATGACGAAGCTCTTTGTTTCCGTATCAATCGGGATGCCGTTCGGAACTTAGGAGAGGCGGCGCGTATGGCTGGGGCGAGGGTGATCCATGTTTCTACCGACTATGTATTCGACGGTACGAATCATTTGCCTTATGTGGAAACGGACGCGACTTGTCCGGCTTCTGCCTACGGGCGTACGAAACTTGCCGGTGAACAGGCTTTGCAGGAGGTTTGCCCGGATGTGGTAATCATCCGTACGGCATGGCTGTACTCCGAGTTCGGTAATAATTTTGTCAAGACGATGTTGCGTCTGGGAAATGAGCGGGAGCAGTTGTCTGTCGTGTTCGACCAGATTGGTTCGCCGACGTATGCCGGTGACCTGGCGGCTACCATTTTAGCGGTGTTGGTGCAGGCGGAGGCGGGTGCTTTTGTTCCCGGTATCTATCATTATTCCAACGAAGGAGTTTGCAGCTGGTATGATTTCGCCGTGAAGATTATGGAGTTGGGCGATGCGCCCTGCCATGTTCTCCCGATCGAGTCCAAAGATTATCCTGCGAAGGCTGCCCGTCCGCATTTCAGCGTCCTGAACAAGACTAAGATTAAAACGATCTATACAATCAGCATACCCCATTGGGAAGCGAGTCTGCGTGAATGTATGAAAAGAATAACAAAATAAGATAAATAACAATGAGTCAGTATTCAGAAGAGATTGAAAGAAGAAGAACGTTTGCTATTATCAGCCACCCGGATGCCGGTAAGACGACCCTTACCGAAAAACTGTTGCTCTTTGGGGGGGCCATTCATGTGGCAGGTGCCGTAAAGTCTAACAAGATCAAGAAGACAGCTACCTCCGACTGGATGGAAATTGAAAAGCAGCGTGGAATCTCCGTCGCAACCTCCGTGATGGCTTTCGACTATTCCGGTCATAAAATCAATATCCTCGATACTCCTGGCCACCAGGACTTCGCCGAAGATACGTTCCGTACGCTGACGGCAGTGGATAGCGTTATTATCGTGATCGATACCGCAAAAGGTGTGGAAGCCCAGACCCGTAAGTTGATGGAAGTCTGCCGTATGCGTAAGACTCCCGTGATCGTGTTTGTCAATAAGATGGACCGCGACGGTAAGGACCCGTTCGACTTGCTGGACGAGATCGAAGAGGAGCTGCATATCAATGTGCGCCCGCTGAGCTGGCCGATCGACATGGGACAGCGGTTCCGTGGCGTCTATAATATATATGAACAGAAACTGAATCTCTATACTCCGAGCAAGCAATATGTGACGGAGAATGTGGAATTTAAGGATATCAACAGCCCGGAACTTGAAAACTATATCGATGCCGGACAGGCAGAAAAGCTCCGTTCCGATATCGAACTGATAGAAGGGGTTTATCCTGAATTCGATGTCGATATTTATCTGAAAGGAGATATTGCTCCCGTGTTTTTTGGTTCTGCCTTGAATAACTTCGGGGTGAAAGAGTTGCTGGATTGCTTTATCAATATCGCTCCTTCTCCCCGTCCTGTATCGGCTGTGGAACGGGTGGTCGATCCGGAAGAGGATGCTTTCTCCGGCTTCGTTTTCAAGATCCATGCCAATATGGACCCTAACCATCGCAGTTGTATTGCTTTCGTGAAGATTTGTTCCGGACGTTTCGAACGTAATGCCAACTACAAGCATGTCCGTTTCGGAAAGATGATGCGTTTCAGCAGTCCTACAGCTTTCATGGCGCAGAAGAAGGAAGTGGTGGACGAGGCTTTTGCCGGCGATATCATCGGTTTGCCTGATACCGGAAACTTCAAGATCGGCGATACACTGACTTCCGGTGAAGAACTTCACTTTAAAGGATTACCGAGCTTCTCTCCTGAAATGTTCAAATATATCGAGAATGCCGACCCGATGAAGGCCAAGCAGCTGAACAAGGGTATCGAACAGTTGATGGATGAAGGTGTCGCCCAGCTCTTTACCAACCAATTCAACGGACGTAAGATTATCGGTACGGTCGGACAGTTGCAGTTCGAAGTGATTCAGTACCGCTTACTTCACGAATATGGTGCACAGTGTAAGTGGGAACCGATCAGCCTCTATAAGGCTTGCTGGATAGAAAGCGACAATACTGCCGCTCTTGAAAACTTCAAACGCCGTAAAGCCCAGTATATGGCTCTCGATAAGGAGGGACGCGATGTCTATCTGGCCGATTCCGGTTATGTACTGATGATGGCGCAACAGGATTTCCCGGATATCAAGTTCCACTTCACGTCGGAGTTCTGATAAGGTTTATAATCTACAAGTTTATATAAAGTAAAATGAAGAAGTTATTTGTTTCATGCATGATTGCCTTTATGGCGATTTGCTCGGTTGGTGCACAGGAGGTGTATATCGGCGGCGGTTTTACAGTCGGTAGTATGGATGATGAGTTTGTTTTTCAGATTTCACCGGAAGTAGGATGTCACTTGACTGACCAATGGGCTGTGGGTGGTGAAATCGGTTATATGCATTACGATAATTATAACCGTTTCCAGTTTGCTCCGTATGCTCGCTACACGTTTTATAAGACGGGTATTGTGGGGTTGTTTGTCGATGGGACGGTTGGGATTGCCGCTGGTGACGGTGATACTGGTTTCCGGTTGGGATTGCGTCCGGGACTTTCTTTGAAAGCGACGGAACATCTATCTTTTGTCACTAAAGTCGGATTTCTTGGTTATAGCGATTCGTATAACGGAACTTCTGATTTTGCAGGTGTGAACTTCGACACGGAAAATATCAGTATCGGTTTCCATTATAATTTTTGACAGGAAGTATCCTGATGAGAGGGAAGGAATCGGAAAGGGCGGAAGACGGCTTTTCCGGTTCCTTTTCTTTTAGGTGTAAGTCATAAGATCTGTTTAATCTCCTCCAAGTTTCCTACCGTGTAAGTCGGTGTAAACCCTTTTGTCGGCAGTCCTTCTGGGTTCAGCCACAGTTGGTCGATTTTAGAGTTATAGGCACCGATGATATCCGCTTCCCAACTGTCGCCGATCATCAGGCTTTCGCTCCGGCGGGAGTTGGTGTTTTTAAGGGCGAAATCGAAAATGCCTTTATGAGGTTTCTGGATGCAGGCGTCTTCGGAAAGGATCATCTTTTCGAAATAGGGGGCCAGGCCCGAATTGCTGAGCTTTTTGAACTGGACTTCCCGGAAACCGTTGGATAGGATATACATGCGATAGGAGGGACGCAGGTATTCCAATAGCTCGATTGCGCCCGGCACCAAGCGTGTCTTACGGGTTGTCCGTTGCAGGAAGTCGTTGTTGATCTCCAGTACCGATTTTGTGTCTTCTATCCCTAAAGGGCGGAGCATATAGCGAAAACGTTCGATGATCAATGTCTGGCGGTCTATTTCATTGTTGCGGTACTGTTCCCATAGCAGGTTGTTGTGCGGCCAGTAGATATCGAAGAAAGCCTCGAAGGAGGCATAATACCGGTCAAAGTGGTGAGCGGCATATACTTCTTCGAGGCATTCCTTATTATTATGGTACGTGTCCCAAAGGGTATCGTCCAAATCAATAAAAAGACTTTTGTATTTCATTATCCTACTTCAATCACCAAATACTTGCCAAGGCTCCAGAATGCTTTTTCGTCTGTGATCTTCAATGTCATATTGCCGTCTTCGTCCTTTACAAATTCATAAGAACCTTCCGGGTGATTGGATTTCAGTTTTGCTTTACCTGCGAACAATGGGATTTCCTTCACTTCGCGGATATCGATAGAGATGAAATAATCTTTGTTGAAGCCGCTCTGCAATACTTTGGATTTAGCAAATAAGCCACCTCCGGAAAGGATCTTCTGGTCTTTCAGTTCTTTTGCCGTACCGAAGCAATAATAAGCAGTATGAAGTTTCTTGTCCTGTTCCTGCAACTTTTCGGATTGGGCCGCAGTCGTAGTTGACAAGTCTTCCACGTCTTCATTCAAAGAAGCAACCATTTCATCCAATTCCTGGATGCGAACATTCTTCTTAGCCAGATCTTCCTGTAGCGTGACAATCATATTGGCTTTCTGGTCAAGTTCGGAAGAAAGGCGGCTGATTGTTTTTCGCAAGGCGGAAGACTGGATTCCGCTCTTTTTCAGTTTCTCTTCCAGTTCGCTGATCTGCTGTTTGTTCTTTTTCAGTGTTTCGCTGATCAACTGCATATTTTCTTTGATCTGTTCGCGGCTACTCTTATTCAGATCTCCTTTTTGCTGCTGTATGTTGAGATAATTTTCTGCATCACGGATAGACTGGATATCAGCCTCTACGTCATTGAGGGTACCGAGAATTTCATCCATCTCGGCATTGCTTTTAGTGTTTTCGATTCTCAGAGAGTCGTTTTCTGCTTTCAGCTTCTTATATTCTGCTGAATTCTGTCCGCAGGAGGCCAGCATGGCTGTGCAAATCGTTGTTGCAATTAATACTTTCTTCATGTTCTTTCTGTTGTTACGTTAAACTTCTGTTCCTGTCTCTGTCTCTTTGTCCTTTTTATCTTTTAAGCCTGCTAATACGATAACAATTTCACCTTTTGGTTCGTTCACGGTGAAATGGGCGATCACTTCTTCCAGCGTGCCGCGTACGGGTTCTTCGTGTATCTTCGATATTTCACGTGAAACGGAAACCGGGCGGTCATTCCCGAAAAACTCGGCTAATTGAGTCAATGTTTTGACCAGCCGGAAAGGCGACTCATAGAAAATGATAGTGCGATACTCTGTCGAGAGTTCTTTCAGGCGCGTCTGTCTGCCCTTCTTCTGGGGAAGAAAGCCTTCGAAACAAAATTTCTCGTTAGGCAATCCTGAAGCAACTAATGCCGGGACGAAAGCTGTGGCTCCCGGCAGACATTCCACTTCTACTCCTTGGCGTACACATTCACGCACTAACATGAATCCGGGATCGGATATTGCGGGCGTACCGGCATCCGACACCAACGCAATGTTTTCGCCCGCCTTGATACGGGCAGCCACTTGTTCGACTGTTTTATGCTCGTTGAACTTATGGTGCGACTGCATTCTGTTTTGTATCTCGAAATGTTTGAGTAGGATACCGGTAGTACGCGTGTCTTCCGCCAGAATGAGATCGGCCTCTTTCAGCACGCGGATTGCCCGGAACGTCATGTCTTCCAGATTTCCGACGGGAGTGGGTACTACTGTTAATTTTGCCATAGCACTTTTTAATTGACAATTGATAATTGACAATTGACAATTAAAAAGACAAAGACAAATACATTGTCAATTGTCCACTGTCAATTGTCCATTGCTTAGAGGAAGCGTTTTTCAAGCAGCTTGATAAAGTCTGCTACCGCTTCATCTTCTATATTCCATTTTAATTCGTTATTCAAATAGGTGACCGACTCTTCGTATGAATGAAGATCGTTCAGGTCGTTGATTGCTTTGTTCATCCGTGCCTCATCCCCTCCGAACAATTCGCGGCGGAAACGGAAGCGGTCATTCAGGCTGAATGCCTTACGGAAGTCCGAAAGATTTTTCTTCTCCAACAGGTCGTTGAGGAATAATCCGGGACGTTCTGCGGGGATCACTTTTCCGGGCGTTTCCACAACGGGAGCCTCCGATTCTTCAACAGGATTTGACTCCGGTTGGGCCGGGGATTCCTTCTCTGTGGGAAGTCCCTGTCTGATTTCCTCTGCGGGAGTCATTATGGGGGCTGGTTGAACAATCACCGGTTCTTCTTCGGGCTTTTCCTCCAAGGGGACCTCTTTTGCGGTTTCTTCCGTTACGGCCCGTTCGGTTTCCGGTTCTTGGGTGACTGGCTTTGTTTCTGCCCGTACCGTCTGTACCGAGGTGGCGACCGATGGGGGAATAGACTGAATCAACGCCTGATGTTCTTCCATCTGTTTGCGTAGCATTTCGATCTGAGCCGTTTCCAGAGCATGCAGATCCTTCAGAATCTTATGGGTGAGGTCGAAAGTCTGGCCGAAAAAAGACACCGGATACACTTCTGCATCCCGCATGCCGGCAACCAACGTTTCAAGCTCCCGGATATCCAGGAGCAGATAATCTATTTTTTCTTTATTCGCCATTCCTTTTACCATTCATGAAAACCTGCAAGCAAGTTTTCGTTTATATTGCAACAAAAATAGGCATTTCTTATATATGTAACGTATTTATTATATGAAATATTGTTATTCCTTCGTTGCTCCTTTGTTTGCATCTATAGGTTGCAGGAAGAAACGTGCAATCGGACGCTTCCTTAAAAAACTGTAGTTTCAGCCGAAAAAAAGTTTGAAACTAAAGTTTCATGCCGTGACAACAAAAAAGATGCAGTCATGATATCAAAAGAGAAATGCAAATAGAATTTGGTGTAGTTGTATTATATTGAAACTTTTTGCTATGTTTGCACTATGAGAAGAAAAGTAATAGCATACGGTCATTATTATAAAGAGTTTCTTGCCACTCTTACAGAAAAAGAAATTCAGAAAGTCAAGTATGTACTTTCGCTACTCGAAACCGATCAAAAAAAAGACACAGAAAACGCCAAAATCAGAAATAGAAAAAGCTTTAAAATTAAAGGAGGAGTATTATGAATACAAAAGACAACATGATAACAGATATTAGTGCCGAACTTGAAAAAGAATTTGGAGCACCGGGCACTCCCGAACGTTCCAAATTCGATGAAGAAGCATACGCTTTCTATACAGGGCAAATATTATTGGAGGCAAGGCGGGAAGCAAAAGTAACGCAATCGGAACTTGCCAAAAGGATAAATGCTACTAAATCGTATATTTCTCGTATCGAGAAAGGTACTATCAATCCAAGTGTAGGTACATTCTATCGGATCATGAATGCACTTGGGTTGAGGGTTGAAATTGTTAAACCTCTTGCGTAATCTGTATCAATTGCCTGTTTTACCGGAAATTTGCATTACTTTTGCAGTAGCGAAACCGCTGTTTCCGAAACAGCGGTTTCGGAAATGACAATAAAAAAGGATAAGAGTATGAGATTTTTTGGTAGGACAGAAGAAATAGCCTCTCTTCGCAAGATTCGCGAAATGGCCCAAGACAATGCTCAGTTTACAGTGGTAACGGGACGTCGCCGTATCGGTAAGACATCACTCGTGTGGAAGGCATACGAGGACGAACCGATTCTCTATTTCTTTGTTGCCCGGAAAGCCGAAGGCGATTTGTGTGAGGACTACCGGCTTGAGATTGAGAACAAGTTGGGTGTCCCAACCATGGGACGGGCCGAACGCTTCACCGATGTGTTCGAGTTCTTGATGAAACTTTCGGCAGAACGTCCTATCACGCTCTTTATCGACGAGTTTCAGGAGTTTTTCCGTGTGAACAAATCGGTGTTCAGCGATATGCAGCGCATCTGGGACCTATACAGCCCGAAGTCCTGCATTAACCTGATTGTCTGTGGTTCGATTTATTCCATGATGACAAAGATATTCAAGGATAAGAAAGAGCCGTTGTATAACCGACAGTCGCGCTTTATGACTGTGCGTCCGTTTACTCCGACTGTTCTGAAAGATATTCTTTCGGAATACAACCCCGGCTACACGGCGGAAGATCTGCTGGCCTTGTACGCTTTCACGGGCGGCGTGGCGAAGTATGTACAACTGCTCGTGGATGCAGGAGCATCAACTAAAACGGCTATGCTCGGCCAGATTATAAAGGCCGACTCCATATTTTTGGGGGAGGGTAAAGCAATTCTTATCGAAGAGTTCGGCAAGGATTACGGAATCTATTTTTCCATACTATCGGCCATTGCACGAGGAAAAACATCCCGTTCGGAAATCGAGAACGTGGTAGGCAAGGAAATCGGCGGTTATCTTACCAAGCTGGAGAAAGAATACGAAATCATATCGAAGAAGCAACCGTTGTTCGAGAAGAGTTCCGTCAAGAATGTCCGGTATGTCATCGAGGATAATTTCTTCACGTTCTGGTTCCGCTTCATCTACAAGTACAGCTATATGCTGGAGATAGAGAACTATGGGAGTGTGAAGATGATTATAGACCGGGATTATGAAACTTTCAGCGGTCTGATGCTTGAACGTTACTTTAAGCGTGTGCTGATAGAACGGCAAGTCTATACGCGCATCGGTGGCTGGTGGGGCCGCAAGGGGGAGAACGAAATAGACATAGTGGCTGAAAACGAACTGGACGATACAGCCATATTTTTCGAAGTCAAGCGTAAAGCCGAAAATATCGACATGGAAAAACTGGAAGCGAAAGCAGCCGCTTTCATGCGTGCAACGGGAGAGTTCAAAGGTTATTCCCTGTCATACAAAGGGCTGTCAATGACTGATATGTAGCAGCACATATCAGCATAACGTACTAACAAAGGCCACAGACTTGAAAGAACGAGAAGCGAGGAACATACCATAATGTTTGTAAAACCTTATCCCCCGAACGGCAGGAAATGTTGCATAAACGGTATTGTTTTGTCCTATAACCCATATATTTTGGAAAAATATGCCTGTTTTCCCTTGCTGATTCGGAAAACCTATTTACCTTTGCAGTGATTCCGTAGTGGGCAGCGGCTCACAGAGCGCGGGATCGATTACATATTGTAAGCATTTTACGAAGATTATTCCAATCTTTAAAATCGGCAAAATTTTAAGCACAACGGAATGATGGACAGTAAATGCTTGCGCTGGTTACGTATAAGTTCTTCTGCCATTTTTATGGGAGGATTGTTATATCGTATAAGGCGCGGGCTTTTGTTCTATTATTGTTGTGCGGGTGTTTGCCGATACCTAAAGATTGATAATAGACAACAAGCCCGCGTTTTTTTATGCCCGTTCATAATCATTCGCGGGGAGTTGTTCTCTCTCCTTCGTGAAATTAGTTGTTGGATTTTTATACACTATTTTATTAACAATTAATTTAAATGATTATGAACAAGAAGTTTTCTACTCTTGTAGGATGTTTGGCTTTCGGGTCGGCATTCTCGGCTGCGGTAGCGGTTGGGGCAGTCAATTCTGCAAACGGACATTATGAGTTCCGTAAAGCGGATGTGATGGCTGCACCGAGTTCTACTCCGGTCAAAAAAATCGATGCACAGAAGTGGTATCAATTGAAGGCTTATGATCCTGCGACCAAACAAGAAGGTGTGTTGGTGCATTTCCGTGATTTTGGAACAGGGAAAGTTTTCTTGCGTATAGTTCCGGCAGAAAATGCACCGTTGCTTCCTTCTTTGTGGCGTATCGATTACGGCAATACAGACGGACTTTCCGGAGGCAAATATCGTTTTGTCAACAAAGAAACCAACGTAGCCTTGATGTATGATAACGCTTTCGCTTTTAATAGTAAAGGTAAAAGCAAAGATGCCTCTTTGTCTTCTGTCATGGTGGATGGTTGCGTGACGAGATGGGCTTGGTATCAAGGTGATACGCAATCTTCTAATTTCCAGAAGTTGGCTCCTTACGCCTACTTCAATAATGAAAAGGACTCTGTGATGATTATGAAAGCCGATGCAGACGGTTTCGTATCGGCTTATAAGGACACAGATGATAAGGTGTTGGCTAATGGTGGTGTAGTAGCTTCTCAAAATGCTTTGGAGATCCAGCCCGTTTTAGCAGATGCAATCGTATTGGATTCTTATGACTTCAATTCTATGATCGACTATAACAAGCAGTCTGTTTTTGATGATGGAAAGGCTTTTGGACGTTTCAGATTCTATGAACCTAACGGCAAGTTGATCAATCCGGATGAAAAAGATTTCAAGGGTTCTGCCATGCAGAAGACGATGAATTATGAAGCTCAGGATGGTGAAACGGAAGCACTGTATATTCAAAAAATCTTTGCTCAGGCGGTTGGAGATTTGGAAGGTGTCAATACTCCTGACCAATATGGTTCCTTGATCCAAGCTGTTAAAGATGCAGAAACGAAAGTGGGGAATATTGAGAATAGTATTGATGTTATCAATTGGAATTTGTCTACATATGAAACGGCCAATAAAGGCTGGGAAGGACAGGCTCAAAAATGGACTATTTTAGAGGAAGAGAGAAGAAGTGCAGGTATTTCTGCTGATGAAAAAGCATCTTCTCTTATTGTTGAAATAGAAAATCAAAAGAAAATATGGGATGCTTTTGAAGAAGGAAAGCAGGGTCCAGATGAATGGAAAGGTGGTAAATTACCTGGTTACGCTAGTGTTGCTGTTGAATTTGGCAAAGAATTGTCAGCGTACAAGGAGGCTGTGACAAATAAAAATTATTCTGAAATTGCAGCGAAAGCTAAAAAAACGTATGAGTTAGCTTCTGAGTTAATTAACAATCAGGTAATTGGTGGCTATTCCCCTTTTAAAGATGCAAAGGATAGTTTCAGTAAGTTAAGTGCTCTTACCGATGATGAAATTAGTGCGATGACTGCCTATGGTGAAGCTGTTGATAAATTGAAGGAGGCTAAGGGCTTTATTAGTGATAATGAAGAGCAGATTAATGACTATAGCGAAGAATTAAAAAGCGCAGAAGAACAGTTGGCAATTGCAAAGCAGGAGAAAACTGTTGCAGAAAATGCATTGTCTAAAGCTACATCAGCATGGGATAAAACTTCTTATTTGTTGAATAACCATTTCATGCGTTTGAATTATAAAGATGCAGATAAGAACAATAAATATTTGATGGTTGACACGGCTTATTGGCAGGCAAGCGTTAATCCGGAAGATGGTGATTTAAAGATTGTGAACAGCAAACCGAGAAGGGATGACCATTTACTGATCTCTGCCCGTTACTTCTTTAAGCTGACCTATCATCCATCTCAAGATAGTCTGGTTGTTGAACCGCTGAATGCTTCTGATATGTCTGAAAAAGAGGCCGAAGCCGGAACATATTTTAAAGATTCTTATGCCGGTTTGCACTTTGTTTATAGTAGCGACATTGATGCGAAAGCTTCTCAGGCAAGTAATAGCTGGACTTCGACAAATAACAAGCAGATCGTTGCTCGGTTAAAATACCTGAATACATCGAAGTGGTGTCTGACTGCTTCTCCGGCAGATATCAATGCTCCTTTGAACGCCCGTATCGCATTCGACAACCCGTACGACTATTTGAAACGTGCTACTCTGGAAACAGGTCTGTACTTCATCCAGTCTACAAACAATAACGGCAAATATGTCGTGGCTAACTTGAATGGCGATTTGATGTATGACGTTCAGAATGGCGACCAGGAATATAACTGGATGCCTTCGACCATGTTCGTCGTAGAAAAGAAGGGCTGCGAAAGTGGTGATTTGATCGAAGTTCGTAACCGTGAATATGGAGTGGATTGGATGTCTGCATTCGAAGGACAATTGTACCATGAACTGGATGAAAACGGAGAACCGACAGGCAATATGTTTACAATCAACTATCAGGATTATGGTTGGAGACCTTCTCCCGAGCTGGATACTGAATCCAACAGACTGTATGTTAAGGATACCTACAAATTCATCCCTGTTACAAATGAATACGCTTTGACGAACGAACATCATGGTTACAAGTTCATGGATCCGGAAACGCTTCCGTACAGGAACTATGCATTCCGTTACAACCGTTATAACGCCGAAGGCGAATACATGAATGTAAGCAAAGAAGACTACTTGAAGGTTTCTACAGGTGCTGATGCATACTACGAACTGGATACGGCTTTCTATGTTCCGGCTGGTGAAGGTGTGCGTACCAAAATCTGTGTCGCTCGTCAGAACTTCGGTTACGGAGCAGGCGTGATCGATGCAAACAGCGGAAAGGAATTGCCGCAGTTGGTTCGCCAGGCTTACACATTGAAGGTTAAGGATAACAACTTGGTTGACAATGACACTACTTATGTAGGTGTAAACAACGTATTTGGCGAAAAAGATTATTTCGTGGCAAGAGGTCTCAGCGATATTCTGGATAACAACTTGGCCGGAATGGCGATGTTCTATCTGAAGATCGACCAGTTCGATGCCGAAGGCGACACTTGCTATGCTCTGATCAACACGTTGAACAAGGGATATGCTACTCATTTCTATGGTTACCAACGTGCTAACGTGTTGAGCACAGGCCATATCGGTGAAGAAGACCTGTTCAACACCCAGGAAGACAACATCGATGCATTCGCATTGGTTGCAAACGACCGTCCTTTGTATCGTGAAATCGACGGCAATAAAGTCAGCTTCTTCCGTACAGTTGGTGGTACTGACCAGAAGTTGTTTGAAGATGCAACGAACCAGACAGGTGCTTCTAAGGTCTTGGAAGGCTTCGGTTACTTAGGTCTGGCTCAGGAAAAGATGGTAACGAACGGAACAGACGAATGGATCGTCGATCCTTGGACTGTATCAAGTGCTCGTATGCCGCAGTATATGTTCGCTCTCGAACTGGATTCTATCGCTGACGGTTTGTGGTGCCAGACTAATACCCATGGATACTTTGCGGATTCTACTGCTGCCAAAGCTGCTGACGAAGACCACTTCGTATTCTACAACGGTTATACGGAAGGTCGCTTCCTGGTTAACCTGGCAGATTCCGTAACAGCCGGTTCTCAGGCTTATCATAATCCTGACTTGTTTACATTCAATGGTCGTGCCGTACGTTTAGGTTTCGTGGAAGGTGTACATATGTATATCTCTGCTGATGAAGCTAAGCATATCAATGATTTCTTGAATATCGGCAAGACTGCTTTGGAAGTGAAAGCCGGCGAATATTTCTTCATTGCCATCAATGGTAATAAGATTGCCGACTTGAAGAACGATAAAGGCTATCTGATCCCTGAACTGTTGTTCAACGTGAAGAAGTTGAAAGAAGTAGACGGCAAGGAAGTCGACAACGTATCTCGTGCAAACTTCGCTGACGAAGCCGGACATAATGACTGGACATTCTCTCTGCGTCTGTTGAACGATGATTCTGAAAACTTCTTCATCGAATCTAATTTGGATGGTGTTTCTGAAATCGGTTCCATGACAGGTGCTTGGGTTAAGATCGACAACAATTGCCCGGTATTGAACTATATCAGCGGTAACCACCAGACAATCACTGCCGGCAACTTGACCCCGGACAATGTAACGGACGGACAATTGTTCACACTGACAGCTTCTGAAGGTGGCGCTACAGCCAACGAAGATATCGAAGTATCTGCTGTAACCGTTATCGCAGGCGAAGGACAGGTAACGATCGCCGGTGCTGCAGGTAAGAAGGTGGTTGTAACTAACATCCTCGGCCAGACAGTTGCCACTCAGGTTCTGACATCCGACAATGCTGTAATCGCTGCTCCTCAGGGTGTAGTCGTTGTAGCCGTTGAAGGCGAAGAAGCGGTTAAGGCAATCGTAAAATAAGCATAGAGGAATAGTTTGGAGTGGCAGCGGCCACTCCCTCCCTATATAGTAATTTATCTGTCTCTTATACAC
>ENA-OZJV01000745-OZJV01000745.1-human-gut-metagenome-genome-assembly--contig:-NODE-745-length-15455-cov-4.511429_pt1 | contig 15455 bp, 14 predicted proteins | sample MGYA00244179_ERZ653756 | MGnify/ENA primary metagenome ERZ653756 (study PRJEB26926, sample SAMN06165332) | human gut metagenome | biome: ENVO:00009003; feature: ENVO:2100002; material: ENVO:00002003...
ATCTACACTCGACTAGTCGTCGGCAGCGTCAGATGTGTATAAGAGACAGCGCGTATCACAGCGTCATACCTTGACTTCATAAGGACTCTCATCACAAACCACACGAGCAAACCTCCGACAACGAAGGTTACAAGTGCTATGATTATAGTCATACCCATTTTACTTATAGTTTAAATTCAGTTATATTATTATACAAAAAAAGCACTGCCTTACATGGAATCCCCATGCAAAGTAGTGCGGAAACGCATCTTCTTTATTCTTACAACTATTTATCCTTCAGGTAACTTTCCAGTTTATCGGTCAGTTCCTGTATCTTTTCAGTAAAGGGACTTGTGTCATTCTTATCCTCCAACATCAAATTTTCCACTGATAGTTGGAAGGTCACCATGGCTAACAAATCTTTCGTATCCACCTCGACCGCAAAATGCTGCCTGTATTGAAGAATCTTGCTGTTGATCTGATCAGCGGCGGCACGCGCCAACTCTTCCTCATGACGTTTGATCGTAAGCGGATATTTCTTTCCGGCTATCACTATATTTATAAGAAATTCTTCGTCCATCGCTTCTATTCATTTAAAAGTGCGATGCACTTGTCTACTTCCCGCACTAACTTCGATAACCTCATCCTGGCACTTTTCATTTCTCCCTCATTGACAGAAACAACCCGTGCAGTCAGCATGTTATCACATTTGGCATTCAACTCTTCGATCGTCTTCATTGCTTGTTGAAGTTCTCCTTCCTTCTGTACCAAAAAATCTTCAAGCTCGTTGATTTTCTGCTTTTGCCTATCGCAAAGCTCCATCAAATCACGAACCCTAACATCAAATACAGCCAACAATCTTTTATGATCTTCGGTCATTTCACACCAAATTCTACACAAAAGTAAACTATAGAATTGAATAAAACAACGAATCGGTTTGTTTTTTTGACAGAAAACGTCCGGATACACAAAAGGCCGTTCAAACTAAAATCCGAACAGCCCTCCTTCTAATAGATTCAGCTACGCTATATTTATACTAACGCAACATACCATTCACCCTCGACGTCTTCGAAAGCCAATTTGCCTTCTTTCGCTAACCAACCAAAAGCAGCATACATATCTTTTTCCGCTTTAATCTTAGTCGCTTTCTTTACTGCCTTAACACTCATCTTACCGCCTTCATTTAATGCGTTCCAAACAAGGCCGGCGTTTGTTCCAATCAATTCGATCATGTTTCTTTTTGTTTTGTTAATTCGTTAACGGGGGCAAATTTATAGATTAATCGATTAAAACAAAAGGATATAGATGTTTTTTAGCATAAAAACAGGTGCTTTTTATACTTTGTAAGCATAATTAACATTGCTATAGCACAATTATAGTGTTATTTTCCGCCTATCCTCAGCTGTAATAAGTTCCGCCTCCATGTTTATAGCTGAAACATATTTGCTTAATAAGTCTGCCGCATACTTTCCTGCCGATTCCAGACCATCCAATCCGGAATAACCATTTATAATCATTAACAGGCGGGTGGTATCCAGCCCTATTTTTGTCCGTTCCTCATCGCTGGTCGGAGTTCCGACCCCGCCGACCGCATCCCGATAGACTGGCAAACCTGCAATATTCAGTTCTCCACGCCCGATTCCATGATAAACTTCACCTTCCCTACCGACTCCCAGCACCAGACTTCCACCGGCAATCTTATCTGCATCGAAGCCACCAATGGAATATCCGCTACGGATAGAAACCAAATTGATGAGATCAACCAACGTATCGACCTTATAAAGGGGTAATCCACGAAGAATACGCCGCCGCAACGCTTCAGAAGAAGGACGATAACGATTCGGATCTTTTCCCAGACGCTTATAAGCCTGGCGGGTAGCCTGTATAGGGAGCCATTTGTTGATTTGTTCCAGTTTAACTGTTTCCCGGACTACCTTTTCTTCGTCCGCTATCTCCTGCCAAAGCCGTTCATCCGGTTCCGAATTGCAAACATCACAAGACAGGACCAAAACATGTAAATCCGGACAGGCGGTAGCTACTTCTTCTGAAATTGAAATGTGTAACATAGGGAAAATTTATGATTTATAAAACTATAGATTGTTATTTACCATCTATTTAACAATGATACCGGACAAGATACGCCCGCTCTTGATTCCCAAACGGCGGGCGGAGAAGAAATCGTCGGGATGGGTGTAAGTGCAGATGCCGGCTAGTTCGATATGTCCGGTTGAGAGGCCTTCGGACAATAGTTGCAGTCGGTTAGCCTCCCATAAATCGATATGAGCTTTTCCTGTATCGAAATTGCGCTTCAAAATACGCGGCATTTCAAAACCGGCTTCCCGAAAGGCGTCGACAACCTCTTCGCCGACTTCAAAGGCATCGGGACCGATGGAAGGAGCGATACCGGCTTTCATGAGACAAGGATCGGCTCCATGTTCATCAATAAGGAAGCGAACGGTTTTCGCGACGATCCGCTGTACGGTTCCCCGCCAACCAGCATGAATGGCAGCCACCGTCTTTACATCGGGAGCATACAGCAGGACAGGGACACAATCAGCTGTTGAGACGGCAATGCAAACTCCCGGCACATTCGTCACCAGAGCATCTACACCGTGCATATAAAGCTGCTGTTCTTCCAATGGAAGAGAAAGAAAAAAAGGCTCGATCGAACGAATCTCCGCCCCGTGAACCTGGAAAGGCACGAAAATACGTTCGGAAGGAATTCCAAGCACATCTGAAAGAAGTTTCCGGTTCGCCCGGACAGCTTCCGGATTGTCCCCGCTGTATTCGCCGGGGTTAAAGGAAGCATATGCACCTTCGCTCACACCTCCTTGGCGGGTTGTCACAAAATGAGAGATGTTGCAATCCTCGCTTAATGCGGGAAATTGCAACATCTTCACTTTATCATTTGGAAATATCGTCATCTTCTGCGTCATCCCAATCTTCATATTCTTCATACTCTTCATCGTCGTCGGGATCATCTTCCTCAAGAGGAATAACAAAATCATCATCAAGCGAAAGTGCGCTTACATCGATGTTCTTATGTACAATACGCTCTACCTCATGGAACGTTTCCTTGTTCAGTTCCTTCCATAACAGGTCTTTCAATTCGGTGATCCCCATTCCGGTAACGGAAGAAATAAATACATAAGGAACGCCTTCCGGCAGATCTTCGGACAATGCCTCGATCAACTCCTCATCCAGCATATCGCTCTTGGTAATAGCCAGAACACGACTTTTACCCTGCAAATCAGGATTATACTTGACCAATTCGCCCAAAAGAATTTCGTATTCCTTCTTGATATCATCCGCATCGGCCGGCACCATAAACAGGAGTAACGAATTGCGTTCGATATGGCGCAAGAAGCGTAATCCCAACCCTTTACCTTCACTGGCACCTTCGATAATGCCAGGGATATCGGCCATAACGAACGAACGGTTGTCACGATAGCTTACTATCCCCAGATTCGGTTCGAGCGTTGTGAACGGATAATTGGCAATCTTCGGTTTGGCAGCCGAAACAACCGACAACAACGTCGACTTTCCTGCATTCGGGAAACCGACCAGACCGACATCGGCCAGCAGTTTCAATTGCAAGATCACCATACGTTCCTGCGCCGGTTCGCCGGGTTGTGCATAACGGGGAGCCTGATTGGTCGACGTCTTGAAGTGGCAGTTACCCAATCCTCCACGCCCGCCTTTCAATAACATTACCTGCTGACCGTCCTCGGTCACATCACAGATAAACTCACCCGTATCGGCATCATACACGACCGTTCCGCAAGGGACCTCTATCACACGATCTTCACCGTCTTTCCCAAAACTGCGTTTAGCACCGCCGCCTTCACCATTTGTCGCCATGATATGACGTTCATACTTCAGATGAAGAAGCGTCCAGTAATTCCGGTTTCCACGAAGATACACATGGCCTCCTCGCCCTCCATCGCCTCCGTCGGGACCTCCTTTCGGAATGTATTTCTCGCGGCGAAAGTGAGAAGACCCTCTCCCGCCCTTACCTGAGCGGCAATAGATCTTTACATAATCTACAAAGTTTGATTCAGCCACTTTTACTTTTTAATTTATGATTTATGATTTATGATTTATGATTCATAGCGACAAAGGATATAAATCATAAATCATAAATCATAAATCCCATTCATAAATCTATTACAAATTATTTACCGCTTCTTTGATACGTCCGAAAATTTCTTCGATTGTCCCCATACCTTTGATGGCAACATGTTTACCTTCACCGATATAGTAATCAGCCAAAGGAGCAGTCTGTTTGTGATAAACATCCAGTCTTGACTTGATTGTTTCCAGATTATCATCCGAACGGCCTGAGACCTTACCACGTTCCAGCAGACGGTTGATCAGTTCTTCTTCTTCTACCTGAAGGTTCAGCATAACGGATACATCGGTTCCACGTTTGTTCAACATTTCTTTCAGTGCTTTTGCCTGCGGGATCGTACGGGGGAAACCGTCGAAGATGACACCTTTGGAGTTCACCTTGCTGTCCAAAACCTTAGCCAGCATGTCAACAATCAACTCATCCGGAACCAGTTGTCCTTTTTCGATATAATCTTTAGCAATCTTACCCAGCTCTGTCTCGTTCTTCATTTCAGAACGCAAAACATCACCTGTAGAGATATGGTCCAAACCATATTCTTTAATAATCAATTCGCTCTGTGTTCCCTTTCCTGAACCGGGAGCACCAAAAATAACAATGTTCAACATAAAAAGTAAACTTTTTAAATTGACAATTGACAATTGGCAATTGACAATTACTCGCCAGCTATCCAACCATCCATCGCCTCTTATTATACATTAATCTAATAAATTTCCTCCTCTTCCCAAATTATCAATTATCCTATAGATATCCCGATAGCCCCGTCCCTGTTCATCATAATCCAGTCCGTAACCGACAATAAAGTCACTCGGAATCCGGATGCCGATATAATCAGGTTTCAGATCGCACTTCAACGAATCAGGCTTGAACAGCATAGTCGCCAACTTAACATCGGCCGCCCCGTCCTTGCGAAGCTTATCCATAACATACTGCATCGTAAAGCCGGTATCGATGATATCCTCGATCAAGATCAAAGTCCTCCCTTTCACATCGGCCTGTACCGGCATAATCTCACGAACTACACCGGTCGTACTGGTCCCCTTGTAGGATGAATAGCGGGCAAAAGTGATTTCATACGGCTCGTTCAACTGGCGCATCAACTCCGCAGTGAACATGAAAGCTCCGTTCAGAATCCCTACGAATAACGGATGTGTGCCTTCCACATCGGCACGAATACGTTCCGCCACTTTTGCTATCGCTTCTTTTATCTCCTCTTCCGGGATAAAGAGTTCAAATTCTTTGTCTTTTAATCGGATTCTATCCATATTCCGTCTGATTTTCGAGGGGACAAATGTACAACTTTTTCGGGTAAGCACAAACAATGTATAACATCTGTATCCAATTCAACTTCAAGAAAACGTTGAAAGATTCGTTCCAACACATCCATCTGTTTCACAAATTCGGAAGAAACCGATTGTCGTTTAATTTCCTCAAACATCTCTTGATATTGCTCCAAACGTTTATTGGGAATGCATTTCCGTGCCAAGCTGCCGGCATAACGCAAACGGTAAAGGTCAAGCACCAAATCAGAAAGCAATTGAGCTCTCTCATCCTCCTGTGACAAACTATCCAAAAGAACCGGTGGCAAATCATTCGGAACAAACCGAGTACGCACCAAATCTTTGAACTGCCAGTCACAAAACTCGGCATAACTTTTAGAATTTAAAGCTTCTTTGCTCCATATTGGTTTTTTGCCAGATGACAGGGTATACGCATATTCCTTTTCATACAAAGGAAACAGGCTGTTAAAACCCGGCACGCTATCAAGTAAAACCGTCGATACCTCAAAAGTGTTCGTATCCTTTATCGTTAAGATCTTGTAAGCAGGCACGCAAGTGGCAATGGATGGAACTTGGATATTGTACAAACGACTGCCGTCTTTCCCAACTTTCACCCCTGTATTATTCACATGCATATGCCCCGCCACATGAATACGAATACCGGCTTCCCAAAATGCTTCCGCAATGCTGTCAGCAGGCACACGGCTGAGATCAAATTTATTTTTACCCCAATAAGCTTCAATCAACGGAGAAGCCCCCCTGTTGAAATCGACAAGTGGATAATGGCAGAAAGCAACCAAGGTTTTGTTCCTATGTTTAGCTTCTTCGGCAACTTTCCTCACCCATGGCAACAAAAACGGTTTGTGCTTCAAGACATTGTTATACCCCGAATCAGCACCCTGATATTGCTGCTTTCCGTTTTTCACACCGTCAGGCAGATAGACGCTCCCGTCGATAGCCAGCAACCAAAGCCCTTTAACCGGCTCCACCAAATAGCTTGCATCGTTGGCTACAAGCGAATCACAAAGAAGATAGCAACGCTTATCTATCGGACTTTCTGCCAAAGCCCGTTGATAGTCGTAGGTGTCATATGTATAAGAGCAGAAAGGACTCTCCCAGTAATAATAAGCAGACTGAGGGAAATAGCCGAACCGGGCATAGCAAGCCATTTCTTCCCGATAACCGGCACTACGAAGCAAAGTATCTACCACCATGCCCTTGCCTCCCAACGAGACATCGCTTGTCAATGCGGTCGTCTGCCCGGTAGGAGTCAAGAAATCGTGCCTCGTGCATTCCGTACCAAACGGGCGCAACGGATCATGGTTACCTGTGGTCACAAAGAAAGAAACCCCATGGCGGCAAGCATATTCATCGAGTATGCGTTTCACCGCCTCCTGGTTGACCAACTGCCCGTCATCCGTCAAGTCGCCCGGAAGCACCACCAATGAAATGCCCCGTTTCACCACATCCTCAAGAGCAGCGATCAAGGCAAAATAATTCTCATTGAACAGCCGGGTAGATTGTACTTGCACTTCCATAGAGCGGACCAGTTCAGGATGCCCCACAACATCCTGTATATGCGCATCAGCAATAAAAGCAATGCGTTGAAAATTTTCACAGGCGGCCTGTGTTCGAGGCCCACTCGCCATACAGACCAATAGCAAAAATGGGAATATAATTCTTTTCAGTTCCATAAGCAGCTTCTTAAAAACAAATTTCCCAACGGAAAAATTCCAATGGGAAATTTGGATTAAAACAGGATCCACATCAATTTCACCCCATCAATAACCAGGATTCTGTTTCCAGTTCGTATTCTCGTTCAGCACATTTTGCGGAACAGGAAAGATTCGCCGGCTTTTGTCAAAATTAGCATTCGGGAAATTCTTCTTATGAAAGCCGTACTCGCTTTCGAATGTTCCAAAACGTATCATATCGTTCCGTCGCCAACTTTCATCAAAAAATTCCCGTCCACGTTCGTCAAGCAGTTCTTGCAATGACGGAGCATGGCCAAGCAATGGAGCATTCACATAGCTTCTTATCTGGTTGAACAGCAATTGGGGCGTATCTCCATTTGTCGCCTCTGCCCCACGCAAAATGGCTTCCGCTTTGGTCAACAGGATATCCGCATAACGGAATATAGGCACATCATTGCTTTGGTTACGGCTATACAACGAATATTCGGAAGGATTCGGATAGAACTTTATCGAGCGCCAGCCCTGTCGCCATCCGTTTGCATCCGCACCCGCATTCAACTGTTCCTCTCCGCCGGCTTTGAGTGTTATCTCCTTGGTAAATTCAAGTTGTTCTCCTTTATACATATAAGGTTCATCGGTAGCTTCACCGCTCAAAGGATCATGCACAAATACTTTTCCTCCAAGTACGGCATTATTCCGGTCATCATCCTCAAGGCTGAAAAGTGAGGCAAATTCAGGATTCATGGCCACTATTCCAGCACATGAGTTCTTCATCGAGCCACCGTAATACCCGACAGGAGTTCCATCGTCTATCTTTCGGAACGAACGATAACGTCCATAAAGCAACCCCTGCGCACTGACACAGTCATAAGGCATCGCATAGATGAAATCAGAAATATGCACACCGTTATCATACAAGAACTTTTCACGATAGGCATCCTCCAAATTAAAAAGACCGCTATTGATGATATCATCACAATACTTCACGCAATCATTCAATTTCGTGTTTGTGGCCGTAGCTGCTTCGTATGTTGTCACATCACCACACGTATAGACCGCCCAATTTATATATAATTTCACAAGCAATGCTTCCGCCATCCATTTATTCGGCTTCCCGTAGGTCGCAGCATTATTCGCTTCCGAGAGGGAAGGAATGCTTTGCAGCAATTCACTTTCGATAAACTCGGCCACCTCTTTGCGGGGCTTGCGCTCGATGACCTCTCCTTCGTCATACAACTTGTCAAGGATGGGGACGTCACCATAGCTATCCATCAGGATAAAATGGTAAAATGCTCTCATCACACGGGCATTGGCTATGTAGGAAAGCGTCAGTTCGTCCGATGATTCGCCGAACTCATCGATCGCCTTATTGCATTTGGTTATACCGCTTGCCAAATCAGGCCAATAATTCAGCGGGCCGTCCTCAGCCTTGAAATTATGTAATGTCGGATTCACATTTTCCGCACCATCATAATAGTCACCATCAAAACTCAAACCGGAAGCTTCATCAGAAGCAAATGCCTGATAACGGTTATAATTGTTGCCCAAAGCATTACGGAAAGCATAATAAACATCTGCCATTTTCGCTTCGAGAGCAACTTCCGACTCGGTAGGATATTCTGTGTATTTTGACTTCACATCAACATCGAGGTCGGTGCAACTTGTCGCCATAGCCACAACAGCTACAGCAAATATCGTTCTTATCATATAATGTTTCATTTCCTTGATTACTCTTGTTGTTTTAGAAATTAAGTTTCATTCCCAACATAAATGTGCGGGTATGAGGATAATAGTTGTCACGCACTTGTATTCCCGGAGTCAAGCCGCCAAGTTCCACTTCCGGATCAGTACCTTTATAGCCGCTGATGGTGAACACGTTGTTGCAAGTGGCATAAAAAGACAGATTGCTAACCCAATCACCCATTTTCCCGAAATTATAAGACAGTGTCAATGTAGAAAGCCTCATGTAACTTCCGTTTTCCAGATACCTGTCCGAAGGATATTGGGCGTTCACGTCTCCATATTTCTGATCGGTCAATGCTTCCTTCAACACATTCTTCCCTTGTGAGATAAGATTGACGGAATTATACTGTGCACGCAAGGCATTGAAGATCTTATTACCAACAGTGCCTTGGAAAAACATGTTGAGCGACCAGTTTTTATAGGTCAACGTATTATTCCAGCCATACGTCAGTTTAGGCTGTGCACTCCCGGTCTTTGTCTGATCGGTTTCTTTGGGAGACGTTGTCGTTTCGCCTGTACGCTCGCCTGTTTCCGGATCATGGACATAGAATTGGGAGACTCCATTCTCATCGTAACCAGCCCATTCGTATGTATAGAACTGGCCGATCGGACATCCCTCCATAATGCGTTGCAGGTTCACACCGCTATTTCCGGCAATACCCGCGTCTGCCTGTGGAATATAGTTCACCGAATAGATCTGGTTAGAGAGTTTTTCAACGCGGTTCTTATTGTGCGAGAGATTCAACGTTGTGCTCCAAGAAAAATCTTTTGCCTGCACAGGAACAGCGTTGATGGTCAGCTCAATCCCCTTATTACTAATATCGCCCACATTGGCAGTCATCGTGCCATACGGATAACGGTTGGTTGAAACCGGATAATAATAGATGAGGTCCGAAGTACGTTTATCATAATATTCGACCGTACCGTTCAAACGGTTTTTGAAAAAGCCGAAGTCTATGCCGGCATTGAACATACCTGTACGTTCCCATTTCAAGTCCGGATTCGAGTTGTTGTTCGCCCCCAAGGTGTGCATATTGGAAGTGACTCCGTTGGCATCGGTGTACTGGAACCATCCGGTCACACCGTAAGTAGGCAGGGCCGTGTAAGCATCGAAACCAAGCGAATTACCGCTTACACCATAGCCGACACGCAACTTCAGATCATCAAATACATCAAGATCCTTGATAAAACGTTCTTCACCAAGCCGCCAGGCAGCCGAGAAAGAAGGGAATGTCGCCCAACGGTTGTTTTTACCAAATGCAGAAGAACCGTCCCGGCGGAGGGTTGCCTGCAAATTATATTTGCTATCGAATGAATAATTTACACGCCCATAAAACGAGATCATACGAAGAGTCGACTCCGCCCCGCTTTCCACACCGTCCATGCCATCGATAGTATTGGCGTAACTAAGATTATGATATTTGACATCGTCATTGTAAAAGTTCTTTACAGTCACCCCAAAACCGTCGTCACTATTGGATTCTTCCCAAGAGTAACCGACCATTATGCCCAGACGATGTTTATCGGCCATGGTTGTCTGATAATTTCCGTACGTTTCAAACACTGTTTTATTACCCATATAGGTATTACGTGTCGCTTCTCCATTACTGTTAACGATCTGTGATTTAGTGGAATGATAAATATTAGACGTATTCTGGTCCGTCATATACGAGAAATCTGCACTCCAAGTAAGCCCCTCGATAATCTTCAGATCCGCCTTGCCGGTCAACTGCATCCGTTTATAGATGTTCTTCTCCGTATCTTCGTTGATCATTGACAAGGGATTGTAATATTGTGACACGCTGTTCGATCTGAACCACGAACCGTCTTCATTCCGGATCGGTTGCGTAGGAGAATAATAGATCATCGCATCCGCCACGCTCGCGCCGGATGAACCTTCCGGCACCTCATTGCTCGTTGTCTGGCTGGCATTTACGCCAAGAGAAAGCGTAAGGTGATTAAACACTGTGGACTGGGCCAAGGCTCTTGCCGTGAAACGTTCCATATCAGTGCCTCGGATAACACCTTCATGGTTAAGGTAATTCAAGCTGACATTATAGTTCGACTTGTCATTTCCTCCACTGACGGCAATGTTATGGTTGTGCGAGATGCCGGTTCGTTCAACCTCTTTCTGCCAATCCGTATCGGCACCTTCATCGGAACTCAATTCGAAATTATTGGCGGCAGCATAATTGCGCAAATCGGAAGCAGTCGCAAGATCAAGGTCCTTACTCACGTTCTCAACTGCCACATAGCCGTTATAGCTCACATGCGCAACGCCTTTCTTTCCTTTTTTCGTCGTAATGATGATAACGCCATTGGCTGCTTTAGAACCATAAATAGCCGTTGCAGTGGCATCGCGCAACACATCGATGCTCTCGATATCATCGGCAGAGACAAGTGAAAGATCTACGCCAGGTATCCCATCTACTATATAATAAGGGGACTGAGCATCCCCCGTACGCAACGTCGAAGCCCCGCGAAGCGTGATGGAGGGAGTCGCATTAGGATTACCACTGGTCGTGACCACAAGCCCCGGCACTTTTCCTTGCAACATCTGTCCGGGAGAAGTCATCACCCCGACGTTCAAGTCATCAGACTTAATGGTCGTGATAGAACTGGTCACATCCTTGCGCTGCATGCTCCCATAGCCAACAACGACAACCTCGCCCAACACCTGGCTGTCTTCAATGAGGACAACCGACATAACAGGCTTTACTTTCATCTCTTGGGTTACATAACCGACATACGAGAATCGTAACGTGGCATCAGGATGGGTGCCGATCGTATAGTTACCATCAATATCGGTTACAGTTCCGTTATTCGTACCGACCTCGACAATACTCACGCCTACAAGAGGCTCACCTCCGGCATCTTTAACCGTACCGGCAATTTGTTTTTGTGCGAATGCCATCACACTTGCAAATAGAAAGGAAACGAATATAACCATTCGCATACAACTTCTACTAACTGTTTTTTGTCTGTGCATAACTTTTCTCAAATAATTGGAATTTCTATTTTTTTGCAAAGGAAGAATAAGTGTATTTCCGACCGCTTACAAAAGCATTAAAAAGATATTACAATAGCGACAAGAAATGTACGACTTTTTCGGGTAAGCACAAACAATGTGATCGATCAGGAGTCCTTTAATTTGTAAAATATAAAGACCGGATTGCTTTCTTCCCCTAAGTTCTTCAATTGTTCAGGGATTAAAATCGAACGGATATTCTTATAATAATCAAGCTCTGCCGATGTTATGACCTGTACCAGGTCATTCCCTGTCATATTTCCCCAGACCGGGAATCCCTGGTAGCTTCTTGTCCCTAAAAGACCATGCTGCAAAGTCGTAGCCGCCAGTTCCTTGAGTGAAGCAGGTTGTTCGCATTTTTCCACCAACGCTTCACCGGTTTTCTTATCTACCGAAGCGACATAATGCCCGTCGTTATTCCTCAGGCGGAAATAATATCGACGGGGTGTTTCAAAGAGATCGGAAACAAAGTAATCTTTGCCATTTCCAAAGTTTTTCAGGCTATTAAAATTCGTCACATCGAGCGAATTGATCATTTCCTCATCCGAGTTACGCAAACTCAGGACACAAGCGGGCGAAATCTTATCGTCCGACAACCTGAACACGGTATCGTTACTACCGGTTTTGAACAACACAGATTGCTGCCGACCGGAATAGCCTGCTGCGATCCGAACCGTCAAACCTGACTTATCACTTGAAACCAAAGGAGATGAAAAATCATTCTTCATCGTAATCGTATCTCCCTTTTCCGTAAAAAGACCGATACCGAAACTACCGTTCTGGAAAGGTACATAAGGCATAGATACGGCCGCCAAGTGTCCCAGACCGAGCTTATACTGGAAAATAATCTGATAATCATGAGTGAAATGCTGCACAGGTTCGCCGTCCAACGTATAGACTTCTACCCGATCCGTACTGAATAAATAGAGACGGTCGTTCTTTTCATCCGCCTGCATACTGGCAACGAAACCGCTAAACTCTCCAGGTCCCTGTCCGAACGGAATCAATGTCTTTATAAAATGCCCCTGCCTGTCGAACAAAACAATCCGCTGCTCCTTTACCGGGAGAACATAAATATATTTATCCGTAACGGCATAATTCGCTACCCCATCTATTAAAGATGCATCATCGGAAGTTACTTCTAACGGAACATAATCAACGCTTTCTATTTCATCACTCAATTTCAAACTCTTCGGATTCTCGAGCCCGGCCCTTATATCCGCTACCGGACAGTTCGAAGGATCGGATTTCGGTGAACTGCAAGCTATCAGCAAAAAAAGTACCCAACTTAAATTTAGTCTCTTCATTATATTATTTTATTAATGTTTCCATTCATTTTCTACTTTCTGTCAAAATATTGCCATCTATCATACGGATCAGCCGACCTGCCATCCGGGCATTTTCCTCGGAGTGGGTAACCATCACGACGGTCGTCCCTTTACGATTCAGCTCCGTTAGAAGATTCATCACGTCATTGCCATTGACGGAATCCAGATTTCCGGTCGGCTCGTCCGCCAGGACGATATGCGGATTCGTGACAATGGCACGGGCAATCGCCACACGTTGTTGCTGACCGCCGGATAATTGTTGCGGGAAATGTTCCGAACGGTGAGCGATCTGCATCCGATCGAGAGCCGCATTCACCCTTTCCACCCGTTCCTTGACCGAAACACCTGCATACAGCAAAGGAAGTTCCACATTCTCAAAGACCGTCAATTCGTCTATCAGGTTAAAACTCTGAAAAACAAAACCGATATTTCCGTTCCGCAAGTCCGTACGGCTATTTTCCGTATATTGGGAAACTTCCTGTCCGAGAAACCACAGCTCGCCGTCCGTCGGGTTATCCAACAGTCCCAAGAGATTCAGCAAAGTCGATTTTCCACAACCGGAAGGCCCCATGATTGCCAGGAACTCCCCTTCGTTTATTTCCAGATTAATGCCATTCAAGGCTGTCGTCTCCACACTTTCCGTACGGAACACTTTTGTCAGACTAATTGCTTTTATCATAATCATCTGTTTTTATTCCATGCTTGTCATTTCATTCACTCATAGCGCAATGATGTCACCGGATTGCGGGAGGCGGCACGCCCAACCTGGACAATGACCGTCAACATCGTAATCAGCAAGATGACACAGCCAGCCAGCGGAAACAACCACCAACTGATCGTTGTCTGATAAGCAAAGTTACTTATCCAGCGAAGCATCAGAAGATAGCTCAACGGGCAGGCGATAAAAAATGCGATCCCAACCCCAACCATATATTCCCGGCAGAACATCCACACAATCCGTCGGGAATGTGCTCCGTTCACCTTTCTGATACCGATCTCTTTCGTACGTTGCACCGTCGACAAAGCGACCAGACCGAACACTCCCATCATAGCGACAATGATAGCCAGTATCGTAAAGACCAGAAACATCTGGCCAAGCTGCCGTTCATGAACATAATTCAGATTCAAGGCATCTGAGAAAAAATGATATGTAAAGACGTTATCCGGGCGCATCTTCTCATACTCCTCTTTCAGAAACTTCAATGTCTCAGCCTTATTCTCAGGAGAAATCTTTATATATAATGTATTTAACAGCCGGCGGGAATAATACAGATAAGCTGGTTTAACTTTCTCACGCAACGGCTGGAAGTTAAAATCTTTCACGATACCAACAATCCGCGATGCCTCTCCGTACCACCCTTTATTCTGCAGAAGCATACCGACCGGATCTTCCACATTCATCATCTTCCAAGCGGTTTCATTAATTACAATCGGTAACTCTTTCTCATAGGCGCCATCCATATAGGCTTTTTTATCTGCTCCAAACGACATTCCTTTTAACAGAGTCAAACCCAATGTTTCCATAAAATCGCCATCACCGGCCACTCCGACCATTTTCAGCGAATCGACTTGTCCGGCCTCATTCGTCCAACTGAACGAATTCTCCTCCGTACGATGTCCCTGAAGATAATCCGAAAGTTCCACTCCTCCGGTCACAGACCTGACATTCGGATTCTTCAATACTTCCTGCTTATAATCATCAATCCCATAACCGCCCATATACGACATAAAGTCGAAAAGGCCGCAATCAGCAACCACCATATCTTCCTTGTCCAGCCCCAAATCTGCATTTTGCAGATAATGAAGTTGTTTGAATACGACAGATGTACAAATGACCATCGCTATAGCGATGACAAACTGTACACATACCAGGCCTTTGATCAACGTGCCTTTTTTCCCGGTCGAAGACCCTCCCTTAAAAGATTGCAGCGGATTAAACTGCGACATATAAAAAGCAGGAAACGCTCCTGCCAGGCAGCCGACTCCGATAATTCCGAACAGGACAAACAATACGGTCTGCCAATTGGCCGTCAACACAATATCTTTTTCTACAAACCGGTTGAAAAGCGGTAGCAGTAATTCCGTCAACGCTAATGCCAATATAAGCGACAGGAACGCCTGTACCAGACTCTCCGACAAAAACTGCATCACCAGAACCTTCCGTTTGGCTCCAGTCACTTTCCGGACGCCGATTTCCTTAAATCGCTGGGAAGCACGTGCCGTAGACAAGCTGTCTCTTATACACATCTGACGCTGCCGACGACTAGTCGAGTG
>ENA-OZJV01000750-OZJV01000750.1-human-gut-metagenome-genome-assembly--contig:-NODE-750-length-15329-cov-24.141089_pt1 | contig 15329 bp, 15 predicted proteins | sample MGYA00244179_ERZ653756 | MGnify/ENA primary metagenome ERZ653756 (study PRJEB26926, sample SAMN06165332) | human gut metagenome | biome: ENVO:00009003; feature: ENVO:2100002; material: ENVO:00002003...
TTAGGTGCCGATTGTCTGATTTTAACAATCTCTCTTAAAAGATTGGGGTATAGAGAGTAAGTATTCTTTGAATGAGGAAGTTGCGCGCTACTTTTGCGGCGTCGACAAAATAATCACCCGGCTTCAGGTACCGGAAGCCACAACACTTCTCATCTCAATGAATATTACAGACCTTTTACAGAAACCCTTGTGGCAAATGACCGGCGAGGAATTCATGTTCCTCTCCAAAACCGCCTCTCAGAATGATGAGGCGACAATCAAGGACAATCCGTCTCAAACCCCTTCAGAGAAAAAATATGTCTATGGCATTGACGGCATCGCTGAGATTTTCGGATGCAGCCGCTCCACAGCCTCGCGCATCAAGAAGAGCGGCAGGATTAATGCAGCAATCCGTCAGATCGGACGCAAGATAGTGGTGGATGTAGAACTTGCCCTTTCTCTCGTCGGGCAGAAGAAGGAGGCTCACAGATGGACACGATGAATAACCCCCTTAGCTTCAACGCTGAGGCAGAGAACGGAGGCAGCCACCAGGCGGCAGACCCGGCGAAAATGCGTTATGAGAGGATGTGCAATGAAGCGCAGCTCGACATCGACAAGGAGGTGCCACCGCCGCCGGTTGCCATTTATATCGGCGATTCCCCTGCCTGTACCTTTGGTAATTTCAGTGCCTCTATCGGTAAACCCAAGGGCAAGAAGACCTTCAATGTGTCTGCTATGACGGCAGCTGCCATGACCAATTCCACAATCCTGAATTATCGCGGCAACATGCCTCCGAACCAGAACGGCATCCTCTACTTCGATACCGAGCAGAGCACCTATCATGCGTTCCGTGTTTTCAAGCGCATTGCCACATTGACCCGCAAGAGCAATCAGGAAATCAACGAGAGGATAAAGTATTTCGCCCTGCGCAAGTATTCTGTCGAAGACCGCATCGGAATGATTGACCATAAGATTCGGAACACTCCGGCTGTCGGGCTTGTAATCATCGACGGCATCCGTGACCTGATGCTTGACATAAACAGTCCGCGCGAGGCCACTCTTATAGTCAACTATCTGATGAATTGGACTGAGGAATTCAATCTTCATCTCCACACGGTCATCCACCAGAACAAGGGTGATGAAAACGCGCGAGGACACATTGGGACCGAAATCAACAACAAATCCGAGACGGTGCTCCGTGTCGAGAAAGACAAGAACGACGATGCGATAAGCACTGTCGAGGCAGTCTATATCCGTGATATTTCTTTCCCTCCATTTGCCTTTAGGATTAACAACGAGGCTTTGCCCGAACTCATCAAGGATTATGTTCCTACACCCGAATCGAAAGGCAACGAGGCTTGGGACCCGTATCACGACATATCCGAGGACACTCACCGCAGTGCTCTTGATTCGGTCTTTACCAATCCGGACACGTTGCTTCGGCATGGCGAACTGATGGATGCGCTCCGTGACGCATACGCCGACGAAGACATCGAACTCAGCGATTACAAGCTCAAGATTCTGATAACTTTTCTAAAGAACAAGCGGATGATTGAGCAGGTGGACAATGGCAAGAAGAAGGGCAATCCGTATCGCTATCTTCAGGACTTTTACTATTGAAAAAGTTAGTTGGATGAAGCGGGCCTATATATACACGACACCTCACCCAACCAAAATCCGATACGACAATGCCTAAACGTTGAGCCGCAAACTCGACATTGCTGACTTCCTCTTGGATGCGGCAAGCCGGAATAGCCCCATTGTAGGAGCTGCTGACGGAGTCGGTCAGCTTGCTGAATGTAGGGAGGATTTTAGTAATAAAATTCCGTAGCTTATTATGGCATTTTCATCCAATGTCTCCGCCCTCTCCCGAAAAAGCCATCAGGCAATGAGCCACCTCCCGGTTCTCCTTTGCGATTGATACGGAATTTTATCATAACCAATTTAATTCAAGACTATATGACAACACAATATGCAGTGTGCCATCTGGAGCGTGGCGCAGGCAACGATTCGGGGATGTCATGCCACATCGAGCGCAAGACCGCCGACGGCAAACCACACATTCCCGACAACGCTGACGAGAGCAGAACATACCTCAACCGTGAACTTATCACCTTCCCTGACGGTGTTCGGAACCGCACCCAGGCGATTCAGCACCGTATTGAAACAGCCGGACTTACTCGAAAAGTCGGCAAGAACCAGACACGCGCCGTCCGAGTGCTTCTGACAGGGACTCATGAGCAGATGATGGCTCTTGCAAACGGCGGTCACCTTGATGACTGGTGCCGGGCCAACATCAAGTGGCTGCATGACATCTTCGGCAAGGATAATCTTGTGTCATGTGTGCTTCACATGGACGAGAAGACTCCCCATCTCCATGCAACGGTTGTTCCCATTGTAACGGCACCACGCACACGCCGTAAGCGCGAGGGCGAACAGAAATACAAGGAAAAGACCCCGGCACCGAGGCTATGCGCCAATGAGCTGATGACACGGGGTAAGCTACGGCAATATCAGGACACATACGCGCAGGCTATGGCCGGATTCGGATTGAAGCGCGGTGTCGTGGCGAGTGGCGCGAAACATCAGACGCAGCAGCAATACAACCGTCAGCAAGCACTCGAACTTCAGTCAGACATCGAAAGACTGACAGCAGAAATTGAGAAACTTGCAGCCGAAAAGGAGAAGGTCGAGAAAGGAGCAAAGGACGGCAAGAACCGCATCCTGTCGTGGCTCGGAACCGGAGAACTGCCTAAACTGGAAAAGGAAGTTGCCGACAGGGACAGGCAGATTGCCGCATTACAAAAGCTGCTCACCGAGATTCAAAAGCGGTACGATGATCTGAAAGCCGAGTCGCTTCGTGAACACAACTCTTACAAGAAGGAAATCGATGCGGCGACCAAACGAATTGCCGAATGGGAAGCCCGCTATAATGCCGAACACAACCGGGCGAAAGAACTTCACCGTTTGGCATACCCCGAGCGATATCGTCTGTCATCAGGAGCGGAGCTTGTAAGTGGCTGGATTCCCAACCGTATGTATCCCAGTCTGTCGATTACGACGCTGTTTCATGGCAACGAGTTCAAGAACACCTCTTACGTTCTTCCACAGAATCTTCTCGACAAGTACGACAGTGACGCAATCACTCTTCATGAATTGGTCAACGAACTGTTTAAGCCTTGGGAGCAGATTGATGAATCCCAGCACAGCCTTCTCTCCATAGCGCTCCAGACCGCCGCCGGAGGAATTCCGACACCGCATATCGGTACCGGCGCAGGTGGTTCATCTTCGGATTTACCGTGGAACGATGATGACAAAGACAAATTCCGAAGACCGAAATCCAAAGGTAGAAGATAAAACATCGTCATACGCTCAAGGAGGTTGGCGATGTTATATGAGGTCGGTATGATTGGAAGATTGATAACGGTCAGAGTAATGGTATAAGTTAAAGGATACCATTACATGTACTAATGCTATGACGTAGGAAAAATATTTTGTAACAACAAATATTATACTGTTATACCCAATATATTAGATAGTGCCGCAAAATCGGATATCAGATAATCTGCACTGGCTTCTTTCAATTCGGCAACAGAGCCATTCCCGTATGTCACTCCGCAAGTGGTTGTACCGGCGGCTTTGCCCATGAGTATGTCCACGTTCATGTCGCCGACCACAAGTGTTTCGGTCTTATCCCATCCTTGCGTGGCAAGGACAAGATTCACCGGATCGGGCGCAGGTTTCCCGATTTTTACGTCACCGCCCCCTACAACCATCTGAAAATAATCGACAATGTGTAGCTCGGAGCAAAGCTCCATGAGCGAGACTTTACTTCGGCTGGAAGCGACAGCCATCCTGATTCCGTCCCGCTTGAGACGGGTCAACGTATCAGACACTCCGGGATATATTCGGACCTTGAAGTCCTCTTTGGTTGATTTGTAAATCTCACGAAAGGTAGCCGCATACCGTTCCGATAAGTCCGGCATATCAGGCCACAGAATCGAGGGAATTTCCTCAAGCCTGTAGCCAATCATTGCCCTGCACTTCGCATCGGATTTATCAGGCAGATTCATAGCGCGGTTTGTCCTGTGCATGGTTTCTACAGTCAGTTCGGCGGTATCTGCCAACGTACCATCGAAGTCGAATATGATATTTCTGTATTTCATGTTTCTGAAACTTTAGATCGGGTTGAAAGATAGTAAATGAGAATCAGTAATGCTGTAATGAACTCGGAGAACGGCATGGCAAGCCATATACCGCTATCTCCCAAAGCCATCGGCAAGAGGTAGAAAGCCGGCACCAGTATCAGCAGACCTCGCAAAAGTGCGAAAGTTGTCGCGGCTCCTATTCTTTCGAGGCTCTGGTAATAGCCGATTGCCGTCAGGTTCACAATGAAACATATAAATCCGAGCGAGAAAAGCGGAAGCCCTGCCACGGCGATTTTTGCGGCGGCGTTGTCAAGCGGCAGAAACAGACCCACGAGCCAATGCGGAAAGAAGTAGAATACTACAGTCACCGCGATGCCGCACATCAACGCCGTTTTCAGTGCCAGTTTCTCGGCCTGCGACACTCGCTTCCGTAGATTCATGCCGTAGTTGTAGCTTAGAATCGGCTGTGCCGACTGCGCTATGGCGTTGCCTACCATGAATACAAACGGAGTGTAGTAGCAGGCTATTCCGAAAGCTCCGACGCCATTGTCGCCGAGGTATTTCATGAACACCTGATTTCCTACAAACATCAATGTGGCAAGTGTAGCTTCACCAAGCAGAGCCGAAGAACCGATTTTGCATTGATAGCCGATGTTACGCATAGTCAGCATCAGACTTTTGAGAGACATCTTTATAGCAATAATTCGCAGCTTCTTAGCCTTGAATATAATGTAGAACACCCCCATAATACCGCCCGCAGCAGTAGCGACAGTTGCGGCGAGAGCGGCGCCTTCAATACCGAGCTGAAGCGGGAATATGAAAATCCAGCCCAATATGACAGTCAGCAGAGCCGCTACCACATTGCACCACATGGCGTACTGCGGCGACCCGTCAAGACGGATTATGAACAGCGACACCGAGAGCCACATCTGGAACAGTATCGATGGTCCGAACCATAAGAGATAGGTGACGACAAGCGATGACAGGTGTTCGGAGGAGCCAAGCAGCATGGCGGTCTCGTAAGGCCATATCATAATGGCGGCAACTGCAACGGATGTTACAATGGTGACAAACCAAAGGGCCTGTGTCGCGTTTATCCGGGCTGCTTTCACCTTGTCGTGCGACAGATGGATGGAGGCGACGACAGAACTGCCGATGCCCAGCATCAGACCGAAACCGGTGAACAGCATCAAAAGCGGGATGCAGATGTTGATGGCGGCAATTCCGTCGCTGCCAACGCCGTGACCTACATAAATGCCATCAATAGCGGTCACAGATGCCATGCTTAGCATACCGAGCAGCGTCGGCACAAAATACTTTCTGAAAAGTACGGGGATTCTCATTTTCCCCAGATCGAGTGAATCTCTTTTCATAGAGGTAATCATTTTTATTGGTTAATATTCAGCCGCAAAAAATTACCGGATAAGACGGCGGTTTTACCCAGTCATCTTGTCCGGCTATGATTGCCTCCGATGAGGATTACAAAACTCTTTATCCTGTAATTCTGCTTTTGCGGTGCAAAGTTAGTCCAAATATTCCGAAATGCAAAATATTTAGCGGTTATTGCTCATAAGATTTTGATTAATAATCCAATAATTACATTCTTTATTATATCATAAGATTCAGATGGTGGAGATTATTCAAATTAATACCATTGATTTCTCACTATTTGTACCATGGTTGTTCCATGTATGGTATATTGTGTTGATTTTCAGCAGTGCTAAGCAATTCCTTGACAACTATCTACGACACAAACCATCGAGACATCTGCTGACGGGAAAAACACAATAATCAGAGAACATTCATTGTTATGCAATACCCCCTTATAATCTATCATCCAATAATTGCTTTCCCCATTCGGCTATATCTCTTACAATAGGCAATATTGATTGCCCTATTGGTGTGAGTGAATATTCTACGCGAGGAGGAACAACTGGATATACTTCTCGTTTTATTATACCGTCATATTCCAATTCTCGTGCAGTTTGGGTAAACATCTTATTTGACACCCCCGACATTTTACGTTGCAAATCCGATGAACGTAAAGCTCCATTTTGCAACATATAAATCATTATGATTTTCCACTTGCCGCCTATTTTGTCAAGAGCAAGGTCAAGCGTACAAAAATATTCTTTCCCATGAAAAAATATTTTATCTGTATTGTTTTGTTTTTCCATAATTTACTCCTTTTAGTTACTATATAACTTATTGGTGTGTACTTGCAAAGATAAGAATAATGGACTTACTTTGCAAGCAAATTCGATAATATATGAGTTCAGTAATCATCATCAACGGAAGCCCTCGCAAGGACGGGAACACGGCAAAAATGTGTCGTGCTTTTGCAGAGGGTGTTAAATCACAGTTGCAAGACGCAACTGTTGAAACCGTCAATCTGTATGACTTCGATTTCAAAGGCTGCCGCAGTTGCTTCGCCTGTAAACTCAAAGGCTCAAAGAGTTACGGTCATTGTTCCGTCAAAGACCCAATAATGCCAGTTATTGAAAAGGCAGCTCAAGCGGATATTCTGGTACTGGGCTCTCCAATTTTCCTAATGGATATATCCGCACAGATGAAAGCCTTTCTCGAAAGACTTATCTTCCCGTTTGCCACTTATGAAACTGGCTATAAAACGATTGCGCCAAAACGATGTGATGTGGCAACCATATATACCATGAATGTTCCAGAAGAAATGTTCCCCGAGGCTGTCATTGCAAACATAGAATCTTTCATCGGACACGTTTTCAATCAACCTAACCGAATCTGTGCGTTCAACACATATCAGTTCTCTGACTATTCCAAGTATGCTGTGGAGGTATTTGACGAAGAAAGTAAGAGAAAATATCGGGATGATATGTTCCCTGTTGAGTTAGAATCAGCCTTTAGTTTAGGCATGAAAATGGCTAAGAACATCGGATAAGCGTCTCTTCGCTTCGCATACTTGCTCCATAATTTTGTGGCACACTCCACAAGATTATGGGGCATTTCTTTTCTATTCAAGGATTGTTTCGGTTTTATTCTCGTTCCGAGCTGTTATTTTCAATCAATAAAAAATCTTACTTACTGTTAATATTTAGTTAAATCTCTCGTTCAAAACACACATCTTTTCTAATCCCTTCATTCCCTCAAAGCAGCTTTTTCGCTTCCTCTATTCTCTTAACGGATAGTTGTACCGTTATTTTCTTATATGGTTGATTTTCAGCGATAAAAATCATTGAAAATCAATTCCACATGAACAGTAAAACTAAATGCCTTTCACGATGGTTTCGAAGACTTCGTTGAGTTTGTCGGCGGGGAGGCGTTTGATATACTCAGTGCGAGCATCGAAGTAGCCCCGCATGTGGGCGAGGATGGGTATTCCTTGACAACTCATGACGTCCGTTGAAAACAAATTCAGGCGTACCCCTCAAAAATGACTTAAGGGAGACCGGGATTCGCAGTTTACGCATATGTGGTGTCCTATTATTGACTTTGTAGATATTTCTTTATTTCAATTTTTGCCTCGGCGATATCAGGATTTGAGAGTATAGGAATCAATTTATCAATCTCTTCAATGGGACGGTTCCACCATTGTAGGCGCTCCAGCAAGTCTATCATTTCATCGTCAAATCTGCGGCGTATGACTTTTGCCGGATTGCCCACGGCTATCGAAAAAGGCGGAATGTCGGAGGCAACCGTGGCATTTGTGCCGATTATGGCTCCGTCGCTTATATGTACGCCGGGCATGATTGTCACGTTCTGCCCGATCCATACATCGTTGCCGATAATAGTATCACCTTTGAGCGGCAATTCATCCATTACAGGAGCAATTGCACCACCCCAGTCTCCTCCCATTATGTAGAAAGGATAGGTCGTGGCGCAGTCCATCCGATGATTGGCGCCGTTCATGACAAAGGCAACTCCCTTGGCAATAGCGCAGAAGTTTCCGATTATCAGTCTATCACCGATGAATTCATAGGAATGTGTGACGTGCTCCTCAAACCTGTCGGCTCCGTCGATATCATCGTAATAAGTATAATCGCCAATTATTATTCTCGGATTCTTCACTACATTCTTTATGTAGCAAAGGCTCGGAATCGCAGGGTTAGGAAATGCCTTGTCTTTGTCAGGATATATTATTGAAGTCTTTGCGAAGAAGGATGTATTATATGGAGAGTTTTAAATTCGGCATAATGGCATCTATCATGGGCTGGGGAACTTCACATTCCCTTGCCAAGAGAGGCCAGCGTGAAGACACTTCGGTAATACGGTCGATTATTTCAGTAGCTTCCTTTATATTGTTGCGTTTCGCAAATTCCAAAAGGTCTTGGCGGGTGATGTCGTCAAACTTTCCGTTGATTGACATCTGGTGCTGTGCTGTCCATCCGCCCTTTGGGTTGTATGCAAATCCCATGTCGTATGCCGGCGAAAGGGTCCATTTGCCTTGTCTGTCCATAAGGAAGGATATGTTTTTGGTGTGGTCATCCTGATTGCGGATTACCACATTAAATACTAAGCGACGAAACATTTCCTGCGCTTGTGAGTATGGCAGTCTCAATGCCCTCATCACGTTGAACGCCTGCTCGTATGAGTAAGAACGTGGATTGCGGTAGTCATAATGCGCTATTCCGCAAAGAGTCTGCATGTGAATTTTCTCGCCATTCTGACGGTCAAAACGCTTGGTGAGAAAATGGGCGCGTCCATTCTCTGTTATCAGACTGCAATCCGACATTTCTATGCCACATTCCTTAACAAGTCGATAGAAAGAGTATTCCAATCTGCCGAAATTCTGTGTTTCCCTGAATCCGGCTTCAGCGGTTACACCATCGAGCTTTATCAGGTAATAGTCAAAGCCTTCCGGAACTTCAATCTGTCCCGAACGAACTTCCCCGGTCAATGGATTGTAGGCTATTATGGCTTTCGCCCTCTGTCCTCCGGCAGAGGTGCCAAGTCGCACTATTTCAGCTATCGCCGCCTTCTTGTCCTCTTCAAGATTGGCTCCGAACTCTTCCTTTTCAGACAATGCCTCGTTTGCCACTTCAACAAGGGAATCAAGTTCTATTCTGACATCCGGACTATAGGGCGCATCCATGGCCGGTTCGAATTCCAACGCTCCCATGCAGCGCTTGCCGAGGTAACATAGTGTCTCCACAGCGTTTCCGCTGCTACGCCCGGTGAGCGCGAGCCAACGATCAAACAGTGCTCGCCCGTAAGTATCTGGCAATGAATCGGCGAGCATACCTGGAAGCCCTTTGAAAGTCTCACGGCCTATATCAGAGAATGAATAGACCCTTCCCTGACGCACAGGCATTAGAATCGGCGAGGGTTCAAGACCTTTGCCGATGAAACTGTCGGCATACTCGAAATGTGCCAGCTGGCGGTTATTGTCCCATCGGAATGTCCCGACGGGTTGGCCATACAGGTTTACTCTCGCTATATCTACCATTCTGATTCCTCGGTATTAGGTTGTACGTTGGGCTTGTTGTTACCACTTGCGCGTTTGCGCTGCTTCTTCTTGCTTGCTTCGACAAACTCGAAATATTCATTGGGACTCATCTCATCTTCCCTAATGAGTGGCGAGAACACATCCAATTCGCCAAGTATGCGAAGCACGCGCATGAGGGAATCGAAATAGCTTATATCGCCTTTCTCGATTCTCTTTAATGTCGTCAATGAGACTTGCGCCTGTTCCGCGAGCGACACCTGAGTGAAGTCTTGTCGGAGTCGCAAATGCCTTATTTTTTGTCCCAGCCGACGGCGGATTTCACTGTCAGGCAACATGTATATATTCTCTTCCATGGTCGTACTTGCGTCTATTAGGCTGCAAATATAATAATAATAGTTCAAACTACGCCTATTTTACGCTCATAATTTTCAGATTAACTAAAGTTTATTGTCTGATTCGCAGTGTAATCCTACGTCCATACGATATTGGCAAATCGATAAAGAAACGTATAACTGTTAATATTTAGTTAAATATTTCACTCAAAATACTTACCTTTTCTAATCCGTTCATTCCCTAAAAGCAACTTTTTAATTCCTCTTTTTCATAATGGATAGTTGTAGCGTTATTATATATAGCTGATTTTCAGTAATAAAAGTCGTCGAAAATCAATCCCACATGAACAGTAAAACTAAATGCCTTTCACGATGGTTTCGAGGACTTCGTTGAATTTGTCGGCGGGGAGGCGTTTGATATACTCGGCGCGAGCATCGAAGTTGCCCCGCATGTGGGCGAGGATGGGTATTATATGACAAGTAAGATATCCGTTTACCTTTTGCTTTCAAACCTCTCTATCACCGGACGTAACGGCGTTGTATATTCCGGTCCCAGATTGATTTCAACGATGTTGAGCAATGCAGATAATTGATCGGGTGTAAGTCCCTGGTGCAGGCAGATGCCCATGTGTGCGGCTGCCATAGGCTCCACACCTCCAACCCCTGTGATTACAGAAACTGTTGCAAGTTCGCGATCTTGCCACGAAAGTATGTCGCGGTCGAAAATATCGGCAAAAAGATGTTCTTTCAGGAATTTGTCTATAACCGGAGCGAATACGGCGTATCCGCTTGCCGGTGCATCGGCGGGGATACCGGATAGTTCGGCAAGGTTTTTCTTTCCGAGCGCATACTTGGTCTTGTCATCCATATCCGGCACTGGAGTCGCTTCCTTGCCTATTGTGTCATTGATTCCCGCAGCTTTACGCTTGTCGAGCAGAGCCATGAATGTCTGCAAAGCGCGTAATGAGCGGGGAAATCCGGTGTATGCATAAGCCTGAACCAGAATCTCCTTGATTTCATTGACGGTCATACCTGCATCAAGACCTTCGACAAGTGCTTCATCAAGGTGTTCAAGGTCGCCACGACCCGTATATGCCCCGATGGCGACAATCGCCTGCTGCCGTGGGGATAGTACTTTATTTGCGCTGGCATACTTTTGGACGGCATCGGTTGTGGCAGGCAGATATTCGTCATCATTTACCGGTGACAGCCATGTGACTTTATTGTTGTCTGGGTTGCACTCTATTGCCAGATGAGCAAACCAACTGTCGGGTGCCGCTCCATGCCAATGTTCGACATTCGGTGCGATTTCCACTATGTCGCCGGGGAAAAGTCTTCGTGCGGGCTTACCCTTTTCCTGATAGTAACCGATTCCGGCTGTCGCTATGAGCAACTGCCCTCCGCTATGACTGTGCCAACTGTTGCGGCATCCCGGTTCAAATGTTACATTAAACATGGGCACATTTAATTCTTTTACCTCCGACATGGGGTAAAGGTATGCCGTTCCGATAAAATTGGGATTGCCTTTTATGGCTTCTCCAATCGGATAAGGTTGCAGAAAGTCTTGGGCGTTAACTGAAAAAGATGTTATAATTGCCATTACTAACAATTTTATAAGTTTAGTATTCATATTGCACTAATTTTACTGTCGTTTATCACTTCAGCAAAATTACATAACTTATAACAATGGTGGATTCATAAAAATTCGGCAATTATTGCCTGAATTTCTGAAAATCATAGCGTTGAAATGAGGCAGTTGGCTGTAAATTAAAAGATTGGCAAAAATCAAGCAAGTCCTTTTCGGTAATTATGGTAACGATTGCCGAAAAATTTACATGTAATTCTGACCTCTGTTTTTGTTATTATCGCAAAACATATACAAATGAAAACAACCGCTTTAATAATTCTCTCGTTTATGAGCCTTACAAGTTTTGCATCAAAGCCTCTTATGATAGAGCGTCAGGGACAGTTTCCCGTCGGGGGTATGACCATAGAGCGCCCCGGCACATTCAATCCCGATACTTTTGTCGGCTGGACTGACCCCGTGCAGGATGGTCAGACTTATCGTTGCGACCACGCTTTCGCAAGATACCAGATTCCGGTGGATGCAAAGAAATTACCGCTGGTTTTCGTGCATGGCTTCGGAAGTGACGGAGTGTGTTGGGAGACGACGCCTGACGGTCGCGACGGTTTTGCCACTCTTCTTCTCCGCGAAGGTTATCCGACCTACGTTCTCGACCTGCCCGGCCGTGGACACGCTTCTCGCACGAGCAACGAAGTAACTGTCAAGCCTGTGGCGGATGAAGAATTCTGGTTCGATATATGGCGCATGGGGCTGTGGCCGGAGTGGAATGAAGGGATTCAGTTCCCGAAAGACTCACTGAGTGTGTCGAATTTTTTCCGACAGATGGTCCCCGACCTGAGTGACCACAAACTTGATGTCGCAGCACTCGATGCCATGGCGCAAAAAATCGGCAACCATATACTCGTGACTCACTCGGCTGGAGGATTTCCCGGATGGATGGCAGCCATGAACAACACAGAGGTCAAGGGAGTAGTAGCTCTTGAACCCGGAGGATTTGTATTCCCTGAAGGAGAGGTACCACCGGCATTGCACGGTCTTACCGGTGGACTTGCCGGCGTGCCTGTGCCCGTGGATAAGTTCATGGAACTCACGCGTAAGCCGGTTGTCATTTATTTCGGTGACTTTATTCCTGAGTCAGGTGCTACGACTTTGGGTGGCAGCAACTGGGAGGTACGTCTGAAGATGGCTCATGAATTTGTCGATGCCATAAACCGTCATGGCGGTAACGCGACACTTGTCGAACTCCCGAAAATCGGCATCAAAGGCAATTCCCATTTTCTGATGCAGGAACTTAACAACGATGTCATCGCCGCCCATGTTGTCGAATGGCTAAAAAATATGGGATTATCCTACTGAACTGCCAAACAAATATAATTACGAAGCCACGATAATCTGCCCGACTTTTGAGTCTGGATTATCGTGGCTTAATATTTAAATCCCGCTATATATCAGTAGATGTTTATTCTGACAGCTATTCAGAGGTTATATATTACATAGTCTCTTTCGGCACATCAAACAATTCCTCGTGTGTGATGCGTTTACAGCATCCGGCTTGCTGCTTTTTCGGTCTTTGATACAAAAAACAGATATAGAGGTAATAAAGGTATTAAAGTCCGATTTTTTGATAATGATGTTTTTTCGGATAAATCCCAAATTTGCAAACAAAAAAACAATGATACGCAAAGCATTATCAACATTGGCGCTTTCCCTGACATTGACCGCGGGCATCGCGCAGACCTCACAGGAACCGGCAAAGGTCTATTTCACTTCAGACATTTCACCCGAATCACTTGTAAGCATATTCAAGTCGTTGGGAGTCGCTCCCGAAGGGAATGTCGCCGTTAAAATCAGCACCGGGGAATCGGACCGGAGCAATCACCTCCGGCCCGAACTGATAGGGAATCTTGTCAAGGAGGTTAAAGGCACTATCGTGGAGTGCAACACGGCATACGGTGGCAGCCGTTCAAATACAGCCTCTCATCGCCGTGCTATCGAGCAGCGAGGGTATGGAGATATCGCCATTGTGGATATAATGGATGAAGAGGGTGGCATGAGCCTTCCCATGCAAGATACAAAATGGTTTTCGGAGAATTTGGTCGGAAGCCATCTTGCAAATTATGACTTCATGATTAACCTCGCTCACTTCAAAGGACATGCAATGGGCGGCTTTGGCGGTGTGTTGAAAAATCAGAGTATCGGCATCGCTACCCCCGATGGCAAGACCCGTATTCACACAGCCGGCGCATACTCCGACCCACGTTATGTGTTTCAGCAGCCCCACGGGCAGGATGCCTTTCTGGAGTCTATGGCGGCCGCTGCACAGTCGGTACATAATTATTTCAAGGGGAAAAAAGGAATTGTCTATATAAATGTGATGAACAATCTTTCAGTGGATTGCGACTGCGACGGACATCCGTCGGCTCCGCAGATGAAAGATATTGGCATACTTGCCTCGCTTGACCCAGTCGCACTTGATAAAGCCTGTCTTGACCTGGTGTTCAACCATGAGTCTTCAGTCGGCGACAACAGCCAGCCTCTCGTACAGCGCATCGACAGCCGTCACGGGACACATACCGTTGACTATGCCGAACAGATTGGTCTCGGCACCAAGAGTTACGACCTGATAGATGTCACTACAAACGGAATAGGCGAAGTGGCTGTTGACGGAGTGAAGAAATACAATGTATATGATCTTAAAGGTGTCAGAGTCCTCTCTAATGCGAGTAATCTTTCTGGTCTTGCTGCCGGCATATATATCATAAACGGTCAGAAACGTAAGATTGAATGATCAAAAGAAATGGAGCAGATATATACCATCGACGGCTGACGGGTGACAAAAGCGGGGAAAGGTTTATATATTGTGAATGGCAAAAAAACTAAACTACATGTATATGAATAGAAAAGTAATGAAATTAATAACGCTTTTTGTACTGGTTATCCTGTCTGCCAATCTCGGTTTTGCAGAGGATACTTATAAAAATGGCGTACCGTATGTCACGCTCAACAACGGGCAACAGATGCCTCGTTTCGGAATAGGTACTTTCAATGTACCAGGTGATTCCGTGGCTACCGATGCTGTGTCGTTCGCACTGAAAAATGGCTACCGCCATATCGATACGGCACATGCCTATCGTGTCGAGCGCGGAGTGGGGCAGGGCATAAAGGAAAGCGGTGTGCCACGTGAGGAAATATGGGTGACGAGCAAACTCTGGCCCAGTGAATATAATGATGCCGATGCTGCTATCGACCGTATGCTTGAGCGTCTCGGTCTTGACTATATCGACCTGCTCTATGTGCATCAGCCTATGGGTGATTGGCGCGGGGCATGGCGCGCTATGGAACGGGCTGTTGCCTCCCGAAAGGTCAGAAGCCTTGGACTGAGCAATTTCGATGCTGCCGATTCGCTCTACATCGCAGCAATGGAATGGGCGAAAATCAAGCCGGCTGTGATGCAGATCGAGTGCCATCCATACGCGCAGAGAAAGATGTGGGAGGATAAACTTGCCAATAATTCCATTGTTCTTGAAGCATGGTTCCCTCTCGGCGGGGCTATGAGTAACGGTGCACTTTTCAAAGATCCGGTACTGATGAAGATTGCAGATGCACACGGCAAAACTCCGGCACAGATTATCCTGCGGTGGCATATTCAGGAGGGTCATTCTGCCATCCCTGGTGCTACATATCATCCTTATATAAGTGAAAACATCGATATTTTTGACTTTGAGCTTACCACTGTGGAAATGGATGAGATTCGCAATATCGATAAGGAACAGCGCTTTTTTAATATGGATTACAAAGAGGCTGAACAGTTCATGCTTAACTGGAAAATAGATGATTGATGTATGAACCCTGGGGTGACATGC
>ENA-OZJV01000763-OZJV01000763.1-human-gut-metagenome-genome-assembly--contig:-NODE-763-length-15198-cov-4.873737_pt1 | contig 15198 bp, 13 predicted proteins | sample MGYA00244179_ERZ653756 | MGnify/ENA primary metagenome ERZ653756 (study PRJEB26926, sample SAMN06165332) | human gut metagenome | biome: ENVO:00009003; feature: ENVO:2100002; material: ENVO:00002003...
TGTTGTTTTGGGAATCATAATTAGTGGAATTGCTATTGCATTTATCATTAATACGCTGTTGACATATGGTAATGTTATCAAAACAAATCTTTCAAATGACTCATGGTTAAATTTTGGGGGAAGTTATAATCCGAGAAGCTGGAGACTGCATTTTCCGCTTGATATTTCATAATGTTGTTTTTATTTAAGGTTATACATCCTTGCAAAATAGCTGTTCACTTCAGGGATCCTTTTCTTGTAATAGGGCTGGTTGTCCCTGCACCAGTCCGCCAGTTCCTGTTTGTTCCTGAAAGGTTCCCTCCAGCTTTGCCCGCTCATGATCATTTCCACCTGCGGGGCCAGTTCCCTGATGAACGCTCCGACAGTCCATCCTTCCCAGACGTATCTGTCCATATTGATTTTTGTTGCCATATTGTCTTTCGTTTCAAGAGTTTCCTTTTGTATTTTCAAGTTGAAGCCTTACTGCTTCGTACATTTGATTAAGCCAATCAATGTTGCTGGCTCCGAGTTCGAAAGGACTCTGACAGAAAACCTCTTCCATACTGTCCTTTATTGTTGTCAACACGGTAATGTGCTTGTCAGTAACCTCAATTCCTGTAACATAACACTCGTATGGTTCTGCATTATCGTCAAACCAGATGATCCATACAGGGTCTTCTTCGTTGTCGGTAAACGTGATTTTTTTCAGGCCGTGCGCATCGAGCAGTTGCCTGATGGCTTCGATTATGTCCTTTCTCAGTTCTTCAATCCTGTCGCTGAAACACATGGACGTGTATCTGACCTTGCCTTTGTCAACCCGTTCCCTGAAAGAAAGGATCTGCATGTCAGGGTGACTGCTGAATCTCCACTCTGTCACCTCGTCATCATCGCGGGTAGTGTGGATGTTTCCGCCCAATACCAGACCGCAGTCTTCCGTTACAATTCTTTCCGCCTCGTCGCGGTCTTCCGCCACGACCTTATAGGTACCCTCGAAGGTGTACCTTACTCTTACTTCGTACTTTTCCATAATGCTTATGATTTTAATTGTTATATAAATGAATTGTTTATGAAACGACAAGAGCTATCCTTTCACCGAAGAAGGAGTCGCATACCCCATACACTCGCTTGATGGAGCATTCATATTCTGACCACTCGCTGTCAAGCCGGAAGCGAAATCCGTGATAGTCCCTGACTCCCAGTTTCAGCCGGACATCCTTTTTAAGCTCCATCTCCAGGAGACTTCCGCCACCGTACATGGAGCTGAATATACCGCAGCAGTTACCTTTGGGGATAATGACTTCCCCGAGCGAGAATCCGGCTTCATAGAGTTCCGTCAGGCTTACCTTACCGATATAGGTCAGCAGGTTAGCACCGCAGCAGGAGTTGACGAGTTCCTGGTAGAATTGTTCGTAGGATACCTGTTCCTTGCCATCTCGGTATTTTTTGTCGGGGAAACGGCCATACACCGTGTAACCATTCTCCACCAAAACTTTCTTCACCTTGGCAGGATTGAGATTCAGGGCATCGACTATGTCCCCGAAATAGGACTCCTTGTACCGGTAGCCTTCCTGCGATTCCAGCCAGTTGGAATTGATGCAGTCGTAGTTGGAGAGCATCTCGACACGCACGGGAATGTCATCCGTGTTCTTAATCAGTTCCTTCAAGATGTCTGAATCGTTTCGGTTGTAGATTTCCTCCCTGATTTCTTCCTCATGTTCCTCGAAGAACTCTTCCACCTCCTCTTCTTCAAAGCCGTGGAAGCCGATGCATTCATCCTTCAGCTTTGAGAAGATTTCATGGACTGCTTCCCATTCCGCGTCATCGTACCACTCGTCCACTTTCTCCCACAGACTTTCACAACTCCTTTCTTCCAAACACTTCTGGATGGTGTCATAGCAGTTGTCGAAATTGTCGTTGTAACCCACCCACACCAGCGTGTAGGACTTGTCCATAAGCGATTTCACGAATTCCATGGTCAGTCTTTTCTGTTCTTCCATATTCCGTTACCTGTGTACGGCAGGATTCCGTTTCCCGTACATGTATTTATTTTTCTGTTGTTTCTCGTTCAGTTTATTTTTGTCTCTTTCCCGCTGTCTTTCGCTGCCAGGATACCGAAAGGCAGATCGAGTATCCTGTGGTTAAAACATAGCGTTGAATTGTAGTCCGTGCGTTGCCAGAGGGTAAAATGGTCTCCGGCGAACGACCATCTGAAATAGCCTGACAGTGAGCCGAACTGCGGATTGACATTCCTGCTTATGAGGAAGCGGTTCACGTCCACGATGTGTCCCGCCGTCAGTAGTATGTTCAGTATTTCCACGAATGCCAGCTGCGAGTATGGGTCGATAGGCATTACAGGTCCTTTGAAGTTGATTTCCATATCTTTTGTCTTTTAGTCATAATTGTCATCAAATATTTCGTAACGGAATGGAAGCATGTCGCAGTAGTAGCTTGATACGCCCGTGTATATCAGGGCATCTTCTCCCGTGTCCGCGTCTTCTTCCGTTTCCGTGACGGTATCCCCGTACAGGTCATGGTAGTGTGATACCATCATGTGCGGGTCATCCGTGGTGATGTCATATCCGTAACTTCTGCTCCAGCTTATGAAAAACTCCGTTTCTTCCTCTTCGAGCCTTTCAAGGGCATCCCTGATCTCGAAGAAGTTGGAACAGAGCCATTCACGGCTGATCAGTGTGTCCGGAATGTTTTCCCATTTCGGATACCGGTATTCCGGTTCCTTTTCTCCGGGAAACAGGTCGGAACAGGCACTCAGGAACTCGCCCATGTCGCTGTAGTCGGACAGGTGCAGCCAGTAGTCCCTGTAATCCTTTATGTCAATGAGATGCTGTGTGGTCACGGCAATCTCTGCATTGTTCAGATCCATATTACTTGTCTTTTATGTATGTGGATGCCGGGGATTCCATTCCACCGACCTCGACAAGGTGCCGTGTCCCGGCTGTGCAGGGTTTTTCGGGAAAATACCGCAGCTCCGCGAGGATGATTTTCCTGAAAACCGCCTGCGGCCTGACCTTGCTCAGCCGATGGGGACGCGGCTTACCTTTGTCGGTGGGAATGGAACTCCCGGTCTTCTTCATACGGTTCATATTTATTCTGTTATGCGCTGGCTTCCCCAGCTGATGTGTATTTTGCCTTCACTGTCCTGCGTGCGGATGAGCAGGCTGTCGATGACAGACATTGTGATGTCGAACTCCTCGAAGATTTCTGACTGTTCTTTGACCTCACCGGTCTTGATGAATTCGTTCAGACGCTCCTTGGTCAGTACCAGTGCCATCAGGTTCTGTTCGACCGAATCTTCGTAGGTGACATAGTGGACATCCTTCATTTCTTTGGAATCGAGACGGATGAAACGGAAGTAGAACTGTTCCATACGGGGGATGTTCCACTGCAGGGATTCCAGTATCACGTCGTTGCAGGTAGGTATGTTCACGGAGCTGCTCAGGCTCTGCTGTGTGCATATCAGGATGCCGTTGATGGTGGAGTCGAATTCGGTCACGATGCTCTGTCGTTTCTTAAAGGCTACATCTCCCTTGACCACAAATACAGGTCTGTCGGGAAAATGTTCCCGGATATAGCTCTCGTAGAGGTCGAAGGCCGCCAATGTGGTACATCCGATGGCAACCTTACCCGGTATTGTCCTTATGAGCCTTTCAATATAGCGGGTCTTGGAAGGATAACTGTCACCGTAGTATCCCTCTATCAGGTGAGGTACCGAACAGGCTTTGATAAGCAGTTTGATCTGCCTCATGAGTCTCAGTCCTGCATCCTTTTTCGTGTCTCCCGTGCTGTTGTAGTACAGCTCACAGATGCGGCAGAATTCCTCGATGATGACACGGTATACCTCGTGTTCTCCTTCCGAGGGACGGACGGTATGTGTCCGTATCTGGTATTTCTCTCCTGCGAAGTCCCTGAATTTACGGGTGATGACCGTCTTGCCGATAAGTTCGGAGAGTTCGTCCTTGTTGTACACGTCCTGGTTCTGTTTCTCGATGCCGAATACAGTGGCTTTCCCCGGACAGTGGCAGGCACGGAAAAGGACATGCCCCCTGAAGGCGGGGAACGGTGTTCCGTAATCCGGGTTGTTCTCTTCCTCTATCTCGTGGCCCCTGTTTTCGTGGTAGACCTGCGGGCTCCAGCATATCATGTTTACGGAGTTGTTGTAGAGTAGTTCGAACTGGCTGTACAGTTCCGCGATGTTGTTGCGGGTGGTTGTTCCCGTGTCGAGGATCTTGTACCTGAGCCTCCTGAATATGCACAGGATGTTTCTTGTACGCTGCGATGTGGGATTGGTGATTTCGTCCGACTCGTCGAAGACAAGGCACAGCTTGCCGGAAGTGCGTTTCACGAAACGCATTAGTCCTCTTTTCAGTTTCCGGAGCATGGAGGTGGAGACGACAAGGAATGTCCCTTCCGGTATGTTGTTGAGGTCGCCGGCGGTCTGTATTGTACGGAAGCGTTCCTTGTTTATGGTAAGGAACGGTATCCAGGTCATGTTGGTGGCGATGGCCGGGGCAAGTATGATGACGTTCTTTGCCTTTCTGAACTTGAGCAGGTATTTCGCCCTGTGATAGACGGCGGCAGTCTTGCCTGAACCCTGCTGCCAGTTCAGCAGGGCGTAGCGTTTCTGCAACACGAGGTTCAGGTCGTGTTTCTGCAAGTCCGTGAATTCGCAGACTTCACCGTCCTTGTTGATGAATGTGGTGCGGTCCAGGTATTCCTTCAGGCCGGCATCTTCCCGCATTTCCGCAAACTGGAGATTCTGGGTCTCGTATTGCCTCTGTTTGCGCCGTATCAGTTTACTGGCGGCACGGATCTGCCGCATGTTCTTTTCTGTGACGTTTTCCGGCATCGGGAGTTCGGCCCTTCCGAGTATGAGGTCGTTGATGCCTGCGGCCTTGTGCGTGACCTTGTCAAGCAGACGTGGGGCATATTGCTTCAGCTTGAAGCCGTAGGATGTCTTCACCAATGCCACTTCCTTGCGCTGCACCACGTTCTGCGAGGTGATGTACCTGCGGATGATGCCGAGAACCTTGCCGGTGGTCAACTTCTTGCGTTCCCATTCCTTTATCTGTTCCCGGGTGGCATTTTCCGGCGGTTTCTGGTTGCGGAATTTGGACACCAGCGCCTCCGCCTTTTCGACATGCCTGTTCAGCACGGCATGGGCTTTCAGCTCGTACATGTATTTGGCGAGCCTGTACTCGAACTGTTCCAGCTCTTCTTTGTCTATATGGTTGCACTCCCGCATCAGCTGGAGGCGCAGCCGGTGTTTCATTTTCCGCACTTCGGCTATGCGTTTCTTCAGCTCATCCATGCTGACAAACTCTTCCGCGTTGTACGGCTGCATTTCAATATGGAGGGAACGGCGGAGGAATACCATGATTTTTGTTGCGAAATTCTGCACGCCCACCGTAGAGAAAGCTGAATGTTCCAGCCTGGTCTGGCCGATGAAGGAGAAATTCGAGTTGATTTTCGCCACGCGTGTCTTTTCCCAGAACTCGTTCTGCATGAAGGAGAGAGGGACGATGACCATCAGGATTCCGGCAGGGTTGAGCACGTCATAGGCCTTGTCCATGTAGAATTCCTGCGACAGCCTGTAATCAAATTTCAGGTTGAAGGGCGGATTTCCGACAATGATGTCGAAACGCTGTTCGGGATTGTACAGCTGTATGTCGCATTTCTCGATATGAGCTTCCGGGTAGAGGTATCTGGCAACGGCCACCGCCTTGCCGTCAATGTCGAATCCGTAGGCATTGTGCAGGTTGGGCAGATGGTTGAAGAAGTTGCCCATGCCGCAGCACATGTCAAGTACCATTTCCGCCGATGTCGGAGAAAGGGTCTCCACCATGCTTCGGCATATGTCGTGCGGGGTGAAGAACTGTCCCATCTCGAATTCCTTCTTGGCCTCGGCGTATTCATGGTAGCTGGTGAAATCCGCCTGCCTGAGGTTGTGCAGTCCTCCGATTCCCGTGTAACAGTTGTAGATGCTTTCCTTCGGAACGAGGTCCTTGCCGGAGTCTATGGCGAATAGGATTTTCTCGTTGATCTCGGCACGCCTGTCCTGAGGAATCTGTTGGGGTATGATGGCATACATGTCTTTTCTTTTTTAATGGTTGGAAACGAAGACACCCCGCAAGGATGTCTTACGGGGTGTCTGAATAAGTATTTCATGAATCACTCTTCTCTGAGTGTGATTTCATCCAGCCGCAGCCTTCTGTAGCAGTTCTCTGCGGCCTGACTGTCCTTGAAGCGTACGTCGATGCGTCCGTTCTTGTAGAACTTGATCTGTTCTGCGTTGCTCAGGGTGAGGTTGTACCATTCGGTTATATCCACATCGCGTCTGTCAAGGCCGATGACCATACCGCTTGAACCGTTTATCACGTCATCTGCTCCGTATGCGATACCTTCGCAGAAAATGTCCACTTTCCTTCCGCAGTCATACGAGAACTCATATTCCCGGTGGTATTCCAGATGGATGCTATCCCAGGATACGATGTCAGGGAAAGTTATCTTGTCCTTTTTCAGTTCGGGCTTCACCTTGCTCCAGCGGGAAGGCTGTACCGTTTTCAGGAAACGGGCCAGCAGTTCTTCCTCTGCGGTCTCACGGAAACTTTTTCCGCCGAGGTGTTCAATGACCATGTCCACGTAAGTCTGGTAGACCGGACGGAATCCCATGCGCATGGCCTTCTCGTCGATTACAGGAATGGGTACATCTACATTGTAGGTCCTGTTGAAATAGGAAATGATGCGATTCGCGAAATTCGCGTTGGCATTGCAGTTGTTGTCCGCAAGCTTGTTGATGAGGTCAAACGGTTTGAATTCGTTGTGGGTATAGTCATCCTCCCCGCTGTTGTTGAAATAGAAATTCCGTATGGAGACCTTACCGTTATCCTCATACTTGAAGCTCTTGATTTCCCGATACCGTTCCGCTTCTTCCTTGAAGATGTCATACCATCGGTCGATACGGTCAAGTGTCCTGTAGAGCTGGTCCTGCTGTAGCTGGCAATACTGCCGGTCCTGTTCTGTAATCTTGTCCTCGTTCCTTACTTGCACGTTCAGGATACCTGTAAGCAGGTCAGTGTGGCTGCCTGCTGTTCTTGTTGCTGTTGTCTGCATAACTGTATTGTTTTAGAGATTGTCAATTTCGGGTTTGATACGGTAACAGTAGGTGATGTGGCTGTCCATGTCCTTGACCAGCTTGACCTGTTCGGGATGGAAGTTGAGACGCCGTTCCATGGCCGGGGCATCTATCTTGTCCCATTCGTGCTGCGGCAGGAACCGGTTTTCATGTCGGAAACACCAGAGTACGATCTGGTTTTCCCAGTTGCCCTTGAACACAGTCCCTTCATAGTCCTTCAGGAACTGCCGGAAGTTCTCTTCGGTCCTGAAAGCCTTTTCGAAGCCCTGGTACAGGTTGCGTGCGTCCGGACCCGTGTCCTTTGTCAGATAATACTGTCTCCATGTTTCCGTGGTGAAATCGCCGTAGAGAGGGTCAGGTTCGGAATAGGACCATAACGCCACTCTTGCCGTGAATGTGACGGCACCGTTGGCACACGCTCCGCAGTTTCCCCAGTCCTTGAATGCACCTTCCGTCCATCTGACGAATTTCAATTGCTTGGGGTCAATATGGTGGAAGGCCCCTCCGCTGACGCTCAGCCGGATATTGGCGTCCTGCTCCCATACAAAGGGAATATAAGGTTCTTCACAGATGGAAATCCGACCGCTCTCTTCATCATTGTTTTCAATAAGGGCATTGCCGTAATATTTCCCGTATCTGTCCACATAGATGAGTCTGTCACCTATCTGTGGAGTCTTTTCCGAGCGTGTCCTTTCTATCAGTTCCACATAGCCGTTGGCCATATCCACGTCCTGCTGTGTCAGCCAGTGTTCATGATCGTACAGAATGTTCAGTGGTTTGAGTGTTTCCACCGTGTACTTGTTCTTTGTTGCCTGTAACATAACATTTGATTTTTTGTTAGTCCGGCTTCTGGGGCCGGAGTTCCCATAACTACAGGCCTAAAAAGGTCGTGTTCCGTACATGCAAGGCTTCGGGAAAAAATACCGCAAGCCCTCCGGGGCGAGGATGATTTTTTCCACGAACCCGAAGGGCTTGGCCTTGCTTGTACGGGAAGAACACGAATTACCTTTGCCTGTGGTTATGGGGACTCGGCTACGGTATGCTCGTTTTTCCCGATATGTTTTTATTCCGTAAGATTGCAGCCGTTTATATGGCCTTTTCAGAAAGAAATGTTATCTTTGCAAGTGAGATAAAGAGTTATTTGAAAGCATGAGAAATATGGCGGTTCGGAACAGTCCGGCTTTTTCTTATCCATTGCCCGTTCTCGTGCGAGTTTTATCCAATCTGTTGATAGTCAAATAAAACCTACCTGATTACAACAAATATACAAATTTGAAAGCGAATCACAACTGCCTTCCGTGTAACCTTTGTATGGGTTGGCTGTATTTAATATGTCAAAGGTACAAATTTGAAAGTGAATCACAACGATGAGGTGCAAACTTTGGCTAAATACTACGTCGTCAAGGCAAATGTTTGTGTATCGAATGGGGTTAATTAATGCTAACTACTTTGTCCCCAAATTGATACAATAGGGAATGTTAATATACAGTTTCCATGCCTATATCCGATACTCATTCGGTGTCATACCTATCGCTTTCTTGAATATTCGTGTAAAATGCTGGGAATATTGAAAATCAAGAATGACGGGTTAAATATTGGTACAAGATAGGAGGAAATTTTGATGCGAGCAAGTTGTGGAAGATTAATGTTTTTCCCGACGAGGATGTTCTTCGTGATTGAATTGCCTTTCTTCTCTGACAATCTCTTGGCTGACCAATTTAGAATCGACAAAAGTAAAAGCTGTCGTGACGATGAACCAACTTCCCCGATATAAATCTTCTTTATAAAACAATGTTTCCCTTTTGTGCTTATCGTAAGTATAAGCCATTTCTTTGTTAAACGGTTTGCCAAACTTTTGGATAAACTCATTTTGGCTCATACCCAATTCGACTTGTGTGCCTGAGAATTTACTTACTAATTGGGACGTATAGCAACTACTCAGGAAACATAGACATAGCAACGGAACTAATATCTTGAATTTCATATATTTATTGATTTGATTTGCGAAGATAAGGAAAATCACGGAGCGGTACAATAGCTGTAAATGCTGTTTAAGAGTTACTAAATGAATATGAATTGCTTGTTTTGGATGCAGACAATGGCTTTCTGCTTGGAAAGAATTTCATAATCGATAAGTCCGTCAGCCGTATTTAATATGCCAGAGCTGCAAATTTGAAAGCGAATCACAACTTTTTCTGCCCACGGGATTGGCGGCCGATCGCTGTATTTAATATGTCAAAGGTACGGATTTGAAATTAAATCATAATTAATTTAGTTGGATTTTAAACTGTTAATTTCTTATGTGTTGAGAATACCACGGATAAATGCTATTGAATTACAGTGTTGGTAGGTGTGTTTTGTGTGGAAAAGCGTATCTTTGATAGCTCAATTAAAGGGATAATGAATGTATGAAACCGTTGGGTATTTGTCGTACGGCTTTTTATGTGTCTAAAAAGATCATGTGTGCCGTACTTATCGTATTTTCATTGAGAGGCAGAGCGCAGAGCAGTGTAATGATGGAGAAGGAGACTTGTGCGTTTCTTCAATCTTTGCCTGCGGGTTTACAAAAGACACAGGCCGATGCCGTGCGTCGCGCCATAAACGGGGATTGTACCGCTTTGATATCTGTGCGTAATTCGCGTAATACGAACCCTGAATCGAAAAGTGGGGTAGTGGCAACGGATATCGGAGGGTGTTATCGTTTGTATCGCCCTGCCGGATTCGATACTATTCCGTTGCCTGTGTTGATTTACTTACATGGGGGTGGCTGGTGTTTCGGGAGTATCAATAGTTGCGCTCATTTTTGTGCGGGGTTATCGTATAGGGCAAAGATTGCTGTGTTGGCCGTGGAATATCCCTTAGCACCCGAACATGCTTATCCTGCCGCCCTCAATGCTTGTACCGAGGCCGTCGCATTCGCTTTCGAGCATGCCGGGGAGTATGGCTTTCTTCCCGATCGGATATCTATCGGCGGAGATAGTTCGGGCGGGAATCTTGCTCTTGCTACGGCTCTTAACCTAATTCTTGCAAAGGATTCTCACTCTTGCCGCATGGACAGTGGAACGATGTGCTCTTCACTTTGTTCGCTCGTGCTGTTTTATCCGGTGACAAAAGCTTGGGCAGACGGTTCGTCTTCGTGGAAAAACTATGCCGAGGGATATGGTCTCGATGCCCAATTGATGGAGGCTTTCAATGCCGCATACATCGGTACAGGAGATGCTCGACAGCCTCTTGTCTCGCCGGGTGTAGCCGATGACGAGCTACTGAAACAGCTACCGCCGACGCTTATCGTCAATGCCGAGCGGGATATTCTTTTATGTCAGGGGAAGGAATTGGCGGCCAGACTTTCCGGGCTCGGCGTTGCCGTGAGCCATACGGTTTTGCCTCATACGGTGCATCTCTTTATCACCGTGCCGGGACAGCCTACGGCATTCGGGGAGTCTGTTCGTTTAGCCGCCGACTTTCTCACGTTAGAGTAGGGGAATCATTCCGTATCAGAGAGGTGGCTTTACAACTATATCGGGATTGAGACTCCTTAGATGATCGATGAATGCTTGCCTCTGGTTGGGAGACAAGACGAGAGTCTTTTTGTCGGCGAAGCGGATTTCTATCCTGTCCATCGATAAGGCCGGTGCGCTTAAACAACTATTGGTTTTCGAGATTTTCGTTATTCGGTCGATCGGGAAGGAGGACGACAAGAATATGCCGCATTTGATATGCAGCGTGCCGTTGTCTATGGTGTAGCTCGTGTTACAGAACGGGTCGGCAATGAAAGCGGCCGTGACGACCAATAAGGCGAGGGCTATCCAAGAGAATTCGAACAGGAGCGGCAGGTAGGACAGAAGGACAATTGCTATAATGGCGATTAGCAAGCCTTTATCGACCTTTGATTTGTAAACAGTTTTCATTGTCTCGTAGGAGATTAGAATATCCCTCCACCAAGCATAAGGCGCAGTATACCCAAAACGATAGATACGATGCAGAGGGTTTTGCCATTGTCTGATTTGAGAATGGCACAGATGATGAGGAAAATGACCGATATGGGTATGGCCACCCAGTTGAGAAATCCCAATAGGGGAATAAATGCGACAAGGGTGATGAGCAGTGCTACGATACCTAAGAATGTTCCCATTGTTTTATGCTTTTTGTCGATTAACAAATGTATTTTGTGATTTGTTCCGGGGGATTGATGTCTTGTCAATCCATTCGGGTTTTATAGTCGTAGTAGTCGTATTCCCGCCAGATTTCCGCTTTCCCGTCGCTTTTGAGGCAGGCTATGGAGGGGTGGGGGATTCCGTTGAACATAGTTGTCTTGACTGTCGTATAGTGAATCATATCCTCGAATATGATTCGGTCTCCTATTTGCAATTCGTGGTCGAAATGCCAGTCTCCTATATAGTCGCCGCTCAGACAGGAGTTTCCTCCCATGCGATAGGCGTATGTGCCGGGTGCGGGTTCTACCGAGCCTCGTATCGCCGGTTTATAGGGCATTTCGAGACAGTCGGGCATGTGACAGGCAAAAGAAACGTCGAGAATGGCTGTTTTGATACCGTGGTTCTCGACTATATCGACTATGGTGGATACTAATGTACCGGTCTGCCAAGCGAACGCACTACCGGGTTCGAGAATGATTTCGAGGCCGGGGTGTCTTTGTTTGAAGCCCCGGAGGAGGTTAATCAAATGTGCGGTATCGTAATCCTTGCGGGTCATGAGGTGACCGCCTCCCATATTCAGCCATTTGATATGGGGGAGTAGATGCCCGAATCGGTCTTCGACCTGTGCCAAAGTCTTTTCGAGGTCGTAGGAGGTGGACTCGCAGAGGGTGTGGAAATGAAGCCCCTCCACTCCCTGCGGAAGTTCAGGCAGCTTGTCGGCGGTTATTCCTAAGCGGGAACCCGGTGCGCAGGGATTATAGAGGTCGGTTTCTACCTCGGAATATTCGGGGTTGATACGCAACCCGCACGATACCCGATTGCCGTCGGCTACTACTTGGGGGTAAAACCGTTCGAATTGAGTCAGGGAGTTGAAGGTAATGTGGCTGCTGTATTTGAGTATTGTCGGGAAATCTCGCTCGGTATAGGCCGGTGAGTAGGTGTGTGCCGGACTGCCCATCTCCTCGAATGCCAGCCGTGCTTCGTGTATGGAGCTGGCTGTGGAGTGCGGAATATATTCCCGTATGACGGGGAATGATTTCCAAAGGGCATAGGCTTTGAACGCCAGTATAATATTTACTCCGGCGGCTTCTTTGACGGAGCGAATGAGAGCGAGGTTGCGGCGCAATAGTTCTTCTTCGAGAACATAGCAGGGCGATGGTATTTGCGATAGCGTATCGTGCATGACGTATGAAAATTATTCTATGATTGTGAACTTGGCGAATTTGAGCAGGAGCTGTTTGCGTCCGACGTTTTCAAATTCGACGGTTATTTTGCAGTTGTCTCCCGTATCTTCTATGGCTGTAACGGTTCCGTTTCCGAAGCGGGCATGGCAGATGAATGTTCCTATTTCTACTTGCCCGGCAGCGGTTGCGACTGTGGATTGTGTCGTAGAATGGGTTTCACCTGTGGGTTTAGAGTCTATCTTGGTCAACCGTTTGCCCGGAGACGGAGCAGTGAATGGTCTCGGTGCAGGTGTGCGATCCGTATCTTCTTCGTTCCATCGGGAAGTTTTGCGCGGTCTTTCCGCATCGAATGGAAATCGGTTCCACGATATGGTTTCTCTGGGAGACTCCTGTTTGGTTTGTACCGGCATATCGACGTATCGAGAATCGAGGTCTTTGATGAACCGGCTTGGAGGGGAGGAGACCGTTTGTCCGTTACGATAGCGGGAGAGGGCATACGTGAGGGTGCAGTTTTCTTCTGCGCGGGTGATGGCCACATAGAGCAGACGTCGTTCTTCTTCGATTTCCCGTTCACTGTTTTTACTCATGGCCGAAGGAAAGAGGTCTTCTTCTACTCCAACAATGAAAACTTGTTTGAACTCCAATCCTTTCGATGCATGGACCGTCATCAAGGTCACTTTGTCTTGCTCGGTTTCATCGCCGTTGTCTTGATCTGTCGCCAAAGAAATTTCGGCTAAGAAGTCGGATAGGGAGGTTTGTTCTTCTCCGGCTTCTTCGCGCAGGGCGCAAAATTCACGGACACCGTTCAAAAGTTCTTCGATGTTCTCTTGCCGGCTGATGTTTTCGGGAGTACGATCCGAGGAAATCTCTCCCCAAATACCCGACCGCTTGATAATCGTTTCCGCCAGTTCCGGTGTGTTCTTTTTATCGGCTTCGTAGCGTAATTCGTCTATGAGGTCCTTGAAGGTTTTCAACTTGTTCAATGTGCCGTTGTTAACGGCCAAGTTGTGGCCTATGGGGTCGGAAATCACATTCCATATACTGGATTCCTGCGAGTGTGCCCGTTCGATGAGTTTCGAGAGAGTGGTATTTCCGATTCCTCGTGCGGGATAGTTGATGACTCGTTTGAGCGCTTCTTCGTCATCGGGGTTTATCGTCAATCTGAAATAGGCGATGGCGTCCTTGATTTCTTTCCTTTGGTAGAACGACATGCCTCCGTAGATGCGGTAGGGTATGTTGCGCTTGCGCAGAGCCTCCTCCAATACACGGGACTGTGCATTCGTGCGGTAGAGGACAGCGAAGTCGTTGTAATCACAGTGAGTCGTGAGACGCATTTCGGCAATACGGTTCGAGACGATAAAGCCTTCTTCGAAATCGGAATAGGCACTTATTACTTGTACTTTGTTTCCTTGTTCTTTTTCGGAGAATACTTGTTTGGGTATTTGCTCCTTGTTCTTGGCGATGAGGCTGTTGGCCGCATTGACGATATTTTGTGTGGAACGGTAGTTTCGTTCGAGTTTGAATATTTTCAATCCCGGGAACTCTTTACTCAGTCCGAGTATATTGTGGATATTCGCTCCCCGGAACGAGTAAATGCTCTGGGCATCATCGCCCACCACGCAGATGTGATTGTGGCCTTTTCCTAACTGGCTGACGATGTGGTGTTGGGCGAAATTGGTATCTTGATACTCGTCTACCAAGATGTAGGCGAATAGGTCGCGATAGTGTTGCAGCACGTCGGGGTGGTCCCTGAAAAGTATATTGGTATTGAGCAGCAGGTCGTCGAAATCCATTACCCCCGACACGGAACAGCGTTGTTGATAACGTTGATATATTTTATGGATTAAAGGTCGTTTCGAACGAGTATCCCTTTCGATAAGTTCCCGGTTTCGCGCATAGGCTTGCGGATCGATGAGGTCGTTTTTCGCCTGGGAAATAATCGCCTGCACGGTTGCGGGTTTGTATATTTTCTCAATGAGTTGTAATTCATATTCATTGAGTTGCTCATTATCTTTTTTATCTTTTGACTCTTTGAGTACCTCTTTAATAATACTTTTTATAAGCGACAGGGAATCGGAGGCATCGTAGATGGTGAAGTCGTGACGATAGCCGATCCGGTCGGCATTGGCTCGGAGTATGCGGGAGAAAATGGAGTGAAACGTCCTTGCCCACAAGCGTTGAGCTGTCTCTGTCCCTACCAATGCGGCGATGCGTTCTTTCATTTCGTTGGCCGCTTTGTTGGTGAAGGTGAGTGCCAGCAGCCGGTAGGGCGGATATCCCATTTGCAGCAGGTGTGCTATCTTGTAGGTAAGTACTCTTGTTTTACCCGATCCGGCTCCGGCGATAACCAATTCCGGTCCATCGGTATAGAGTACGGCTTCGCGTTGCTGGTCGTTCAGACTGTTCAGAAAATCTTGTTCCACTTTTCTTTTCCTTTGCTTCGTGCAAAGATAGTGTAAAGGGTTAATAGAAACAAGCCTCGGTTTTGTCTGTGTGTTATCTATTTTTTTGAGAATCATACTTTCGTCATTGCATAACTGAGTTTTATTTCTTCTTTTCAAGTTCTGTATCGGTGGTGGAGTTTTATTCTTGGTTCGTTCTTCTCAGCAGCGAGAAGAACGAACCGTTCGGGCTGCTGTTTTTATTAACCCCTCCGTCCTTGCGGACACCTCCCCTATATTTTTTTGCGCCACACACCGCAATGCTTCGGGGCACGGCAAGGGGAGAAGGT
>ENA-OZJV01000765-OZJV01000765.1-human-gut-metagenome-genome-assembly--contig:-NODE-765-length-15163-cov-4.917262_pt1 | contig 15163 bp, 10 predicted proteins | sample MGYA00244179_ERZ653756 | MGnify/ENA primary metagenome ERZ653756 (study PRJEB26926, sample SAMN06165332) | human gut metagenome | biome: ENVO:00009003; feature: ENVO:2100002; material: ENVO:00002003...
CAGAAATATTATATCACCAAAAACTCATGGGGCACTGACCGCAACAAGTTCGGCGGCTACCTGAACATGTCCGAGAGCTTCGTCCGCGCCAAGACCATCTACGTAATGGTCCATAAGGATGCGATACCGAAAGCGATCAAGACTAAGTTAGGAATTAAATAAATATATTTATAGGCACGGATTACACGGTTTATCTTGATTAAAGAGCCGTGTTAATCCATACCTAAATCCAGATCAGAACCCAATCAGAACCTTATCTTCATCTCGCCATAGCAAGGCATCGCCTCCAACGTCTTGCAATAGTTGCCCCAAGCAATCTCCGGGTAATCCCAACGATTATTGATGTAAAGTATCAACTGACCGTCTCCTCTTTTGGAAGCACGGCAAGCCAAAGATGCGTCCGGTGAGCAAACAGTAAGCCTTGCTTTCCCACCTGTAGAGAAAAGAGTGTAGCGATATATGTTCTCTTTCATGCCCTTTGCTATTTGCGTCAACGGGCGGTCACAATTTGCACCGGCATCCGCCCAATAGTAATAGTTGTGCGTATCGGACGACCAAGGTTGAGCGGGGTTCTCGCCATATCGCACTTGCTTCGGGTTATAGAGGGAGGTTTCACCCGTGTTCCCGGCAAAAGCACCTTCGGGATAACAACTCCACATGCCTTTGCGTTCCCATTGTAGATAGTCCAGTCGTTCGGGCAGGTAGAAAGATAAGCCCGTCTCACGCAGATATCCGTTCGGATGTCCCGCAACGACATAGCTGACATTCATTTCTCCAGCAGGAGATATCCGGATCAGGATATCCGTTTGTACATCCTGATAGAAACCGGAAAGGGCGACTTCCACCGCTCCTTCTTTGCGGGTATAGGTCAGGCTCTGCTTTTTCCAGTCGCTGTCGGAGGTCAGAAACTTCCGGGCGCTCTTACGCACTTCTGCCCCCGTCAGATGGTTCAGGTTGATATCGAGATGCAGGAACGGGCCTTTCTCGATAACGACCTGTCCTTTGGAGGTAGCGTTACGGATCAGACCGGTTTCTTTGGAGAAAGGGATCTCGAAGTCCGTGCCTTTTATGCAAATAAGTTCATCCGTCTCTTCCATTTCCAGAGGCTGTTCGCGCCGAGTATCAAGGAGCCGCACCGGTTCATTACCTAACTTCACCTGTTCCCGGTCGATCAGTTCGCCAGTAACTGTATAGAAGCTGATCTGTAGCAATTCGTTTGCTTTCCATGCTTCGGCGGGGATCGTCAGGATTCCTTTTTGGTGAGGGGCGACGGAAGGGAGGGAGAGTTTCTTCTCTTTTCCTTTATATACATAACGCGCTTCGATCTCGTTCAAATCGGTGTGGTCGAAACGATTATACACCGGAAGCAACAAGCGTTGTCCGGGCAGGGAAGAAGCCACCTCGGTGGTCATCAGGCGGACGGGCGAATAAGCTTTCTTGGTAGCCCAGAACTCCGGTTTCTCACGGCGCCAGACATCGACGATCCCCCACTCTCCGTAACCGACGCATTTGCCCTGATAATCCTCCGGCTTGGCGGTACGGGCAAACTCTTTCCAAAAGGCAGTTCCTGCTTTCGGTTCGGGCAACATAAAGGTTTCATCCACATATCCCCAGATCGCACCACCTAAGCCGCCGGGAGCATCAAAGAGACCACTCCACATCTTTTCGATCGAATGCCCCCAGAACTCACGGATATTCGGGTCTTCCTGCAAAGTAGCATAGGTATAGCACGCCGGATGAGCCCATTCGTCGAACAGTGCGGGTATCCCTTCTCCCTGGAAACCACGGGTAGAGCGGTTCCATTGGTTCAGGTTTCCGTTTATATCCTGGTAGTGCATGCTCAGAATGTCATAGACCGGCTTCTTCTCTCCGACCGATCCGGGATAGCTGAATATAACCGGGCGAGTCTTGTCGGTAGCCTTCACCCAATCCCAGCATTGCTGGAAGTTCGTACCGTACACGCTTTCATTACCGATCGACCAGAACAGGATGGAGGGATGGGAACGAAACGACTTCACCATCTCGCGGCATTGCGAGAGATAGCGGGACGTAAACTCGGCACTGTCCTGCGTATTTCCCGGCGCATAGTTCTTCTGCCGGTAGGTATCAACGAAGCAGACAGCCGTTTCGCTCTCCACATAGATACCGTAGCGGTCACAATACTTCAGGAAACGTTCCGTGGGAGGATAATGCGAGGTACGCACAAAGTTCATATTGGAACGTTTGAATAGGATCACATCGAGGCTATCCAGTTCGGCAGTTGTCGTGCGGCCCAGTGTCGGGTGAATATCATGCCGGCAGGCTCCGCGCAGCTTCACCGGCCTGCCGTTCACCAACATGCGGTCTTTCTCTATCTTCACGTCACGGAAACCGATACGGCGATCGAAACGGCCGACCTCCTTTCCATCCTTGCTGAGGGTGACCGTCAGCGTATAGAGATTCGGATGTTCGGCATCCCATTTCAAGGGGTTCTTCACGGGCAGTTCATTCGTATTCCCGCCCTCTTCCAAGGAGAATCGGGATTGCGACAACGGATAGCGTCTGCCGGACGGATCGGTCAGCGTATAGGCGACTTCAGCACCTCCGGCAACCGAGCAGCTGTAGCCGATCTTCAGGACAGCATCCTCATAGGCGGCATCCAGATGCGTCTCGGCATAGAAGTCATACAGGCAGGTTTCGGGTAATGCAAACAGGGTCACATCACGCAAGATTCCCCCGATTGGATGGTGGGCATAGCCAGAGGCATACGAGATATCGTCCAAACGGTCCGTCACTTCGAGGCGTATCTCGTTTTTCTTACCGGGACGGACGAAAGAGGTGATATCCGTCTCCCAACGGGTAAAGCCGCCATGATGTTCGCGGACGAACGTGCCGTTCACAAACAAGCGGGCATAGCTGTAGACGCCGTCGAAACGCAGGATTGTATGCTTGCCGACGTAATCGGCCGGGACGATAAACGACTTCCGGTAGGTGAACGGCTTATCGTGTTCGATGGCATAGCCCTGCATGGCAGGTTCGCCGGGAACCTGTATCTTGTCCCACTTACTATCCGGGGAATACCGGAACTGCCAGGTTCCACTCAGCAGGACGGCAGGTGACTCGACACCGGCTAATTCTTGCAAGACAGGATAGGATGCTTCATCGGGAAGTCTCTCTACCTCTGCGAATGCTTTCGTACCAGACAGCAGGAAGCTGCAACCGAAAGCGAATAGGATTGTATTTATCTGTTTCATTTGCTCTGTTTATCTTTTAGGCACGGATTAACACGTTTTTTGTTTTAAATCGAATATATTATCCATGTAATCCGTGCCCATTATTACATGTGTATAAATTTACCACCAAAAGTAATAAAAGCCTATTAATATCGCCAGTATGACTACTGACATCACGTTAAACATCTGGCCGGTATGGAACAAAGCCGGGTCATGCCACGTATAAGCGTTGACCTGCTGGTTCTTTTTTCCCAGCAGGACAATGAGTGCACAACACATCAGGAACACAAGCCCCATGCGATCCATCCAAGGTAATCCGGGAAGGAGGAACTTCAAGCCGAAGGAGAAGACGAACGATCCCAATGCCGCCGCCAACGCCCCGTTTGCCGTCGCCCGTTTATAGAAGAAGCCGGCCAAGAAGATCGACAGAGCGCCGGGACTGACAAAACCGGTAAATTCCTGGATATACTGGAACGCCTGGTCCAGCCCCGACAGTATCGGGGCGATCAGTACGGCTACCAGCAACGAACTGAAGCTCGCCCAACGTCCGGTACGGACCAACTCTTTCTGCCCAGCCTCCTTTCGAAAATAGGAACGGTAGATATCCATCGTAAAGATCGTAGAGATGCTGTTCATCATCGAAGCGAGCGAACTGACGATTGCAGCTGTCAAGGCAGCAAACGCTACCCCCTTCACCCCTACCGGAAGAAGGTTACTGAGCAACCATGGATAGGCTTCGTCCGATTTCTCTAAAGGAGCCTCCAGCGCAAAGGCGGCTATGCCGGGAATCACGACCAAGAGTGGAATGAACAGCTTGATGAAACCAGCGAAAAGCATCCCGTTCTGCGCCTCCCGCACCGATTTGGCGGCCAACGCCCGTTGGATGATATACTGGTTGCATCCCCAATAATAGAGGTTTGCCACCCAGAGACCGCCGAGTATCACGGAGATACCCGGCAGGTCCTTATAGCTCGGATGCGACTTGTCAAGGATCAGGTGGAATTTATCGCTCGCCTCGCTATAGAGGTTGACCATTCCCTGGTACACGCCGTTTCCTTCCCCCAAAAGATCCAAAGCGATATAGGTCGTGACCAGCCCGCCGCCAACCAGGAACACGACCTGGATCACATCCGTCAGCGCCACCGCCTTCAATCCTCCGTAGATCGAATAGATACCGGCAAAGGCAGCCAGCCCGATTATGCCGTAGAGCATCGGGATTCCCATCACCTTCTCGATCGTCAACGCTCCGAGGTAGAGAATGGAGGTAAGGTTGATAAAGATGAAGACAGCCAGCCAAAAGACCGCCATCACCGTCTTGACGCGCTTGTCGAAACGCTCTTCAAGGAACTGGGGCATGGTGAAGATCCTCTTCTCCAAGAAGATCGGGATAAAGAACTTCGCCACGAGGATCAACCCGAGGGCAGCGATCCATTCGTAGGTCGCCATCGCCAGCCCGATGGCATAGCCGGAGCCGGACATGCCGACAAACTGTTCGGCGGAGATATTGGAAGCGATGATAGAAGCGCCTATCGCCCACCAGGCAAGCCCGTGCCCGGCGAGGAAATAATCGCCAGCATCCCGCTCGTCTCCCTTTTTGCCGCGTGAGACAAAAAGGCCGACACAGAGGATCAGGAGGCAGTAGGCTATAAAGATTATTAAGTCGATCGTGTTCATGGTATCTGTTTTTTATTCATCCTGCATCAACGCCGAACGCCCCCCGTCCATCAGGATCGTCGTCCCGCTGATAAACCGGGCATACGGGGAGGCGAGATAGACGCATAATGCCCCTACTTCCTCGACCGTCCCGATCCGTTTGACGGGATGCAGGTCGATCGTCCGCCGGCGTTCCGATTCGGGATCGGGAAAAGAGTCGAACCAAGTGTCGTTGCCCGCCGTATCAATAAATCCGGGAGCCACCCCCACCGTACGGACAGCCGGCCCCCACTCGATCGCCAGGCTGCGCACTAGACCGGTGATAGCCGTTTTCGTCACGTTATAAGGGAAGCAACCGGGGATGGAGCTGAAAGCATGGTTGGAAGTCATTAGGAGCAGGACACCTTCGCCGCTCTTTTCGAGATAGGGCTTGCAGAGCCGGGCCAGACGCCAGTGGGAAGCCAAGTTCAGATCGAGGTTGTAATGCCAACGCTCCTCCGTGCAACCTTCGGCTCCCTCGAACACGTTCATGCCGGCATTGGAGACGACCATGTCTATACGTCCGAAGGTACGGACCGTATCTTCGACGAAGCCTTTCAGCTCCTCCGCATCCGTCACATCCGCGAGGCGGTAGAACGAGCGTACGCCTTCCTGTTCTACCGCCTCGCGGAAAGCCTGCACGCTCGCATCGTCCGGAGACTTACGCGAACAGCCTGCCACATGGGCACCCGCCCGTGCGAACTCCTTGGCGACACCTAACCCGATCCCGGAGGAAACTCCGGTGACCAGGACTACCTTATCTTTATAATCAAGTACAAAGCTCATAGAGATCAGATATAAAAGTTATCGGGAGCATCCGTCGTAATGCCGGGGTGTTTCTCTATCTCCTCCTCAACGAGGTCCACGCCCAAGCCGGGACGGTCGGACAAATGCAAGTGGCCGTCATAGACCATCTCGGCTATCGGATAATCGATTACCGTGTCCCGCCAGGGAACATCGTTGAACATAAACTCCTGGCGGAAGAAGTTCGGGATAGCCGCGCAGACATGCGAAGAGGCGAGTGTCGAGAGAGGACCGTTCGGGTTATGCGGGGCGATCAGGACATTGTAGGCCTCCGCCATCGTAGCCATCCGCTTCATCTCGGACGGGCCGCCGCAACGGGTGATATCGGGCATGATCACGTCGCACACGTGCTTTTCCAACAGTGAACGGATGCCGAAACGGGTGTAATGCCGCTCGCCTACACAGATAGCGACATCCGACGGGATACGTTCACGCATGGCACGGAGCGTCTGCGAACTTTCCGGGCCGGCGGGTTCCTCATACCAGGTGATATCGAGCTTTGCCAAACGTTCCGCCATCTTGACGGCAACCCGGTAGTTCAGCATGGCGTGTGTCTCGATCATGATGTCGCACTCCGGGCCGACAGCCTCGCGCACAGCTTTGGAGACGTTGAACGCCAGGTCCTGCTGTTCCGCCGTCAGGGTCAAGTTAGAGGCAAGGTCTTCGCCATAAAAATAGTTCGTGTGGGCGAAGGGGTCGAACTTCAGCCCCGTAAACCCGGCGTCCATGACACGGCGTGCCTGAGCGGCATAATCCGCCTCGTTGTGTCCTCCGCCGGTAAACCAATAGTTGGCATAGAGCAAGATATCTTTCCGGTAAGCCCCGCCCAACAGTTCGTAGCAGGGAACGCCCAACACCTTTGCTTTCAGATCAAGCAGCGCCATGTCAATACCACTGATCGCACACAGGCTGGCTCCGTACGGACCGATCCAGTTCAGGTCGCGGTAGAGCTTCGTCCAGATAAAATCGGTCTTCATCGGGTCGAGACCGATGATGCGCTGTCCGACATGCTTGGCGGCTTCGAAAACGATCGGGCTGCCGGGCCAGTTGGTAGCCTCGCCTACGCCGGTATAGCCTTCGTCGGTATAGATCTTCAGTAATGTCCAGTTATATTTGATGCCCTGGACCAACCATACTTTTACGTCTGTAATCTTCATTGTATTGTCTCCTACCTTTTTATCGTATTTTACATAATTCCGTATTTATCGAAAGCGTCACGGGCTTTCATCCCTTCCTGTATCTTCTTCAAAACCATCCGTTCGCCACGGGCTTTCTCCAAGGCACGGGTGAATACTTCTTCCTCGATCTCACGGGGCACGACACATACGCCGTCGATGTCGCCGACCAGGATATCCCCGTCATTGATCCGTACGCCTTCCATCTCGATCGGCACACGGTAGTCGATCACCTTTCCACGCGGCGCCTGGTCCTGGGCATAGGGGCCATAAGAGAAGCAAGGGAAATCCAATGCTAAAATTCCCTTCGTATCGCGGGAGTAGCCGTTGACAACCGCTCCGGCCGCCTTGCACTGGATCGCACGGGCACTCATCAGCTCGCCCCATAAGGCATAAGCAGGGGAAGAACCGGAACAAACATATACTTCGTCTTCTTTCAGGTCGTCCAACGCTTCAAGCATCAGGCCGAAGGAGCATTTCAGCACCGGGTTCACCCCTTTCTCCTTTCCGGTATCCAGCACATCGGCTTCCAATACCGTCATGGCACGTCCGGCCACCAGCATGTCGTCACGAAGCGGACGGATGCGAGGTGGTAAAAACTGGCGGGTATAGCCCATCTTATCCATAATATCACCGACCACTGCAGTGTAAAGCTCTTCTTTTATCAAAGCAAACAGGGCTTTATCGTCTTTCCATTCTTTCATTGTAAATTCCTTTTTTGTTGTTTATCTTTCTGCTTACAAAGATAAAGCCCGAAGAATGGAAGAGACAGCCGAAAAGACCTCGGTTGCTTATGCTATGGGGAATACCCCAATGAAACAAGTAGACAAAACGGAACAAGTTTCCGAATCTTTACCCGGCATCACAACCAACAAGTTATAATCCTCGGAAATCAATTCTAATCCAACCGGCAAAATCACCACCATCCAGTTTAAACTCTTCTTCCGAAATACGCGTCCGGTTAGAATCATAACTCAGATAGTGCTCATTTCCTCCATTCGAGTAGTTACATAACAGACAAGATACACTACATCCATTCAACCAAGACCGGAAATGCTGTTTACCATTTGAATAAAAGGTAACCTGTTTTTGCTTATCATCAGAAAGGGTAGCCCAAAAAATATTATGCTTGGTAGACCGAAAATCATTCGAACCATAATCATTCCCATCTTTTGAATAAGGATGAAGAGGAACAGCTCTCCGCTCATAATAATTCACACAAGTTTCAGGATACATCGCTTTTGCACATCCTTCTGTACGCCCGATATGATCCTCCGGATAGTCGCTCCATAAGCCATCTCTTTTCCAATTAAGAGTCATGAATTGATTTGGCAAATTGAAACCAATGCCGATCTGACGTAAATTTGAAGTTGCTACCTTTTGAAGATTCAAGACATAATCTACACGCATCTGGGCCTCTCCGTTGATTCTATAAGTATAATGCACCGGAACTGAATCCGCATAACTACCCCAACAATCAATCAGGCAAGTCGTCCCATCCTGCTTGTACTCAAAACGGGAACAACTCCAATCTTCCATATATGGAGAATTGAAACCAATATTTTTATCGTTATTATCCTGTGGTATAAAATCTATCACTTCATTACTTTTTGAGAAAGGAATCAGATACAGCTTAATGCCACTTTGAACAACCTCTTCTTCCCCCTTGGCCACAGACAATAAACAACCATTCCTACAATCAAATCGAAAAACAATAGAATCACATCGTACTTCAAGAATATCTTCTTTTTCCGAAAAAAAAGGTTTTTGCGTGGTAGTAAATGTAGGCATTCTATAATCCAATTGATTTCGAGGAACTTTCCAAGAAGAAAGAAGATTCCCTCTCTTATCAATAAACTTAAGTTTTAATATATCTCCAACCATTTGATGGGGGATCAACAATGTTCCTTCCGAGTCCGGAGCACAATCAGCGACACAAGAACCAAAATACTGTCCATCTTCCCATTGGATCTGTATTTCGTTCAAATCTGTACATTTAAACCTATTTCGTACCCAAACACAAGTCTTTTCACCCAAAGAGTGAAATGTCTTACTTCGTACCTGTATAGGAGAAAAGCTCATTTTGGTATGCCAATATTCCGGCTTTTGCCGACGGAAGCCATCGACTATACCCCATGGGCCATATCCTACAGGAAGATTATTTACAGGATAATACATCTCGTCTATTGCAGACCAGATCCCCATTCCTGAAACAGCTGGAGCCTCTTCCATATTTTCCACAAAATAACGTAAATAATCACCCCAAAGATCACGTAAGCCGGGATCCGTAATATTTTCTGATGTATTGTAGGTATTCAAATGCAAGGCTTCCGAAAATATGATCGGGCGAAAATAATTTTGATACTTCAAAAGTCCCTCCCATCCTGGATAATGTCTTGCTCCTACATCCAATTTACCGACAATGCCAAAATATTCCGAATGAGAAAACTTGACCGGAATATGAGGTGTTTCCTTCTTTGCGAAGTTTACGCATTCATCGAAAGCCTTTGACCAACGACTTTCATTGGCAATAGACCAAGTAATCACACATGGATGATGACGGTCCCTTCTAACTAAATTCTTGAACGATTCCAATATGTAAGCATGTTGCTTTGGATTATCATCTGTATTTCCTACCCAACAAACGGGAGCTTCATCTTCTACAAAAATTCCATAGCGATCACATAGCTCCATAAAATATTGATTTTTAGGATAATGGCAAGTACGAATGTAATTACAATTTGCTTGCTTAAATAGCTGAATATCCCGTTCTATTAAGGCTGAATCCTGAATAGCACGACCACCATAAGGCGTTATTTCATGCAAACCAACACCATAAAGTTTTAGTGTCTTTCCATTTACAAACATTTGATTATCTATGATATCAATCTTTCGAAATCCAACTGACTGTTTCACTTTTTCTATAAGCTTTCCCCTCTCATAAAGCAAGCAAATTACATTATACAAATTAGGCTTTTCGGCATGCCACAAATCAGGTTTATTCAATACCAATTCAAGGTGTAAACTATTTGTCTTAGCCGAAAAAGGTACTTTTCGACGTAATACTTCTACTTCCATACTATCAACACCTTCTATTCCTTTACGAGTAACTATGACTTCTATTTCCTTTCCAGCACCCGGGACATTAAGTCTGGGATCCATAGTAACAGTTCCCAACTGTAAAGTCTCGTCTAAATGTGCATTACAATTTAATTCGGATATATAAGTCATCGGCAATGCAACCAAATAAACATGCCGCAAAATACCGCCAACCTGGTGCTGGGCATAATGGGAAATACGTCCGACTTGTTCCGCTATAGACTCAGATTTCACATAAAGAGAGACCATATTTTCCTTTTTATTTAAGAACTTTGTGATCTCGAACTCAAATGGTAACATAGCTCCGATATGTCCCCCTACAAATTGATTGTTCACAAATAACCGACAAGCAGAATTAACAGCTCCAAAACGAAGCATGACCCGTTTTCCCTTCCAATCGTCCGGTAATCTAAAAGAGTGCTGATATCCGGCTTCCTGTCCTTGGTCAACCTCATATCCTTCCATATACCATTCCGAAGGAACTCTCATTGTAACCCAGCCATTGATACCCACTGTTTGTTTCTGACTCTCGAAACCTTGAGTTGGCTTCGGATTAAACAACCAATATCCATCAAGACACTGCACAGGATTACCGACACCTGCAACTTCCAGTTGTTGTGCTTGCATGAAAAAAGCAATCAACAAACAGATTCCTATTACTAATAATCTATTTATCTTCATGACATTAAATTTTTACCACAAAAATAAAAGAAGATGTATAAAAACACAGAAAGATTTCCTTTCCTTACACAAACTACGAGGAACAGAAAAAGAAAAAAAGTAGAAAAAACGGCACACCTTATTTCGTCACTTCACGTGGAGAAATACCCATTTGCTGTTTGAATATCCGAGAAAAATACTGGGGAGACTGGAAGCCACAGGCAAAGCAGACCTCCTTAACAGACATTTCCGTATTCCGCAATAACTCGATCGCTTTGTTGATTCGAATCTGATTCAAGTAGTCCAACGGGGAGAGGTTCAGGTATTGGGAGAAAAGTTTACGTAGGTAGCGTTCCCCGATTCCTGTCCGGGAAGCGACATCGCTGATCGTTACATCAGACTGAAAATTCAAACGGATATAAGAGATAGCCTTCTTCAATGAATCATTTGTACAAATCGGCAGATAGGCCTCATCAAGATAACGATAAATCAAAATCAAGAGCTCGGCGTAATACATAACGACCAGATACTGGTAATATTTGTTCTTCTGGTTCATCTCATTGACAATGCGCTGCACTGCACGCATGATACGGACATTATTCACGATTTTGATTAACCGGTTCTCTTCCGAAAAGATCGTGACCGGTGCCAATTCACCCGTCCCCTCCTGTCCGGAAGGATTAAAACGGAAGAAGACTTCGGGCAGGAATTCGAGCTGCATCAGAGTCGTATCTTCGGAACCTGCCTCAAAGGTGTGCTCGACATTGGAACAGATCACCATCATTTCGTTCTCCTTGAAACTAATGCTCTCGTTCTCAAGATGCAGAACACAGTTTCCTTTCTTCACGTAATTGATCTCGATGCGCAGATGTTTGTGCGGTCCAAAAACCTCGAAAGGCTGAAAAGAGACAAAACGAAACACATCTGCCAGTCGTTTGTACTTCAGATTCTCGGTTATACCTTCCAGTATTCCCCATAAAGATTGCTCTACGGATTGTCCCATAACACATTGCATTTATTGAGAGAGCAAATCTACTAAAAACGATCAAATTCAGTGGAATGATCTTTATATAAAATTAATTCGGCAAACCGAATATCACGAAACGGGAGTGTATCAAATTGATATTACCGGACGCAGATGACTCAGAATTCGCAGACAGATGCAGATTTATTTAGTTGATATTAATAATATCTGCGTTAATCTGCACTCGTCTGTGTCCCATGAAACCGATATTCGACACTCTCAATATACCCTGTAACCTACAAAATACTGGTTACAGGGTAAGTTAAGATCCGGTACTATTATCATTTACAAAAAATTAGTATCCTGGATTCTGTTTAATAGCCGGTGTCGCATCGATCACACTTTGCGGGATCGGCCACAAGTAGTTTTTAGCAGGATCGAATAAACGGATTTCCACTTTTATTCGTTCATCCGTCAAGTTCAGTGCGCCTGTTGCGGCATCAACCGTACCCAAAAGAGCACCGTAAACCTGGCCAGGCATCACTTCTTCAGCGATTCTCCAACGGCAAATATCAAACCAGCGAAGTCCTTCCATAGCCAGTTCGACACGACGTTCACGACGAACCAGTTCACGCATCTTCGTCTGATTGTTGTAGACCGTCCTATCGACTTCCGGCATCCCAGCACGTTTCCGAATATCATTCAAAACCTTATAAACAGATTCATCGATCTGTCCCAATTCTATTTTTGCTTCGGCATACATCAACAGAACTTCGGCGTAACGCATCACGATGGCATTCATACCAGTGTTCCACATATCGGCATAATCGGAAAGATTATCGATATATTTACGCGGATGGTAACCAGTCTTCGAACGTCCGTAAGGAGCATAATAATCACCTGTCGGGTCCGAAACATCGATCGGGTTAAAGTAGCTTCCTTCATATAAACAACCTGGATAAATAAGAGTTGCAGCCAAACGGGGATCACGATCTTTATACGGATTTTTCGAATTATAAACAGTCGATTCCTTGATTGTCTTTCCATCTATACACTCATAAGCATCAACCAACGCTTGAGTCGGATTGATTGAAGACCAACCTCCAACAGAGGCAGGAGGCATAACTCCCAAAATACTGTTCTTTGCCAGATTTTCGACATATTGTACATCCAAGATCACCTCCTCATTGTTAATGTTAGCAATCTTAAACAAACCCGCATAATCCGGGAAGAGAGAATAACCCAAGTTCATGACTTCCTCACAGGTGGTAGCACAAGCCGTATAATCACCCTTGAATATTTCCATACGGGCTTTCAAAGTCAAAGCAGCACCTTTCGTAATACGGCCAACATCACTACCTGTATATTTTTCCGGCAACAGAGGAATAATTTCCGTCAGTTCATCCAAGATAAACTGTTCGACTTCCACTTTCGGTGTCCGAGGTAAATTCGAGTTTGAAAGATCCAAGACCTCCTTGACTAAAGGAACATCTCCATAAAGAGTTACTTTCAAAAAATAGTGCCAAACTCTCAGAAAACGAACTTCCGCAGTCAGACGAGTCCGGATTTCCTCACTCATTTCGGGACGATCTATATTGGCCAAAAAATTATTACAACGCGTAATTTTATCATACTTCATATAATTTTGGCCGAAATCATTAGGAGTCGCATAACCTGTAGCCTGTACCTGCCAGCCTTCCCAAGAGAACGGATTATAGGCATTGTCGGACGCACAATCGAAATATACGACTTCATCCATACTAAACCAGCCTTCATAACAACCGGTTGCAGCTGCCAACGCATCCTTTTCTGTATTCCAGAATGCCTCATTGGAAGGCTGATCCAAAGGATTTCTATCCAAGAAGTCACTACTACAAGAGGTTACAAAAAGTAACAGGACAGCATATAAACTATATTTTTTCATGACATATCTATTTAAAAGGTTACATTTAATCCGAATGTATTTACTTTCATTTGGGGATAATAAGCTCTAGCACCAGCCGGAGCTTCGGGGTCAAAGCCATTATTAAAACCAGTAAATGTCAACAGATTTTGACCGCTATAGTAAACACGAATTCTCGGAACACGGATAAAGTCACATACACTCTTCGGCAAAGTATAGCCGAACTGTATATTCTTCATACGCAAATAGGAAGAATTGATGATCCAGAAATCAGAAGGATTATGCGATGAGCTATTCTGGTTCCAAGTAGTCAACGCACGTGGAAATTTACCATTAGGATTAGTCGTTGCATCCCAACAATCCCGGAACAAGGTTGTAGGTTTAGAGGTAGTTCCTCCTAACCCCCCGATCGTTTCATTTTGCAGGAATCCCTTTACATCTGCTGCCCCCTGGAAAAATACAGAGGCATCAAAGCCTTTCCAAGTTGCACTTAAGTTCAGACCAAAGGTCCAGGAAGGATCCCAACTGCCCAAGTAAACACGGTCTTCACCGTCAATTTTACCATCACCATTCTGATCTTTATACTTCAAGTCACCCAAACCAGCTTGATCACGGTTAATCACAGCACTACTTGCCAGATCTTTTTCATCTTTAAAGATTCCAATGACTTCATAACCGCCGAACGAATTGATCGGCAACCCTTCCTGCTTGAATGCATAGCCATTCGTATCCCATATCTTGGCACCATCGTTATGAAGATTCGTCACTTCATTCTTATTATAAGCAACATTAGCTGTTGCATTAAATGTGAAATCTCTATTAGCTAGTTTATAGCCAAGTTGTATTTCAACACCTTTATTGGTTACTTCTCCCGCATTTTGATAAGGAGCTTCCAAACCATACAACGTACTTACTGGTAATTTCATTAAAATATCATACGTCTTCTTCCAGTAAGCATCAACTGTCAATGTAAACATATTCTGCAAAAACCCCATATCCACACCGATATTTGTCGTTTTGGAAGTTTCCCATTTCAAATCACCATTAGCACCATCGACCGGAGCAACACCCTGATTCACTTTACCTCCAAAAGCATAGTTCTTCTGTGACAATACAGACTGATAAGGATAAAACTCGATAGACTTCCTATTATCCGTACCCAGCTGTTGGTTTCCCAATTTACCCCAACCAGCACGAAACTTCAAATCCGATAAAACCTCTCTGGTACCTTCCATAAACGGTTCGTTTATGATACGCCAAGCAGCAGAGAAAGAAGGGAAAGTCCCCCAGCGGGTATCCCGGTTTATACGTGAAGTTCCATCCCGGCGGATATTGGCTTCGAACAAATATTTGTTATCATAGTCATATGTAATACGACCGAAGAAAGAACGCAAAGCGTATTCATTAGCTGCTCCCTCTGCAGTTTGTCCATCTGGTGAACCTGCATTCAGTTCCCACAAATCATTGTTAAGGAAGTTAATACGTTTACCGATTGTCCAGTCTCTCCGGCTGTATTCCTGCGAAAAACCAGCCAAAGCACCGATAGTATGTTTACCAAATGTATTATTATAAGTCAGCAGCGTCTGCAAATTCAACATCATATAATCCTGTCTCTTATACACATCTCCGAGCCCACGAGACTAGGCATGATCTC
>ENA-OZJV01000773-OZJV01000773.1-human-gut-metagenome-genome-assembly--contig:-NODE-773-length-15083-cov-17.567940_pt1 | contig 15083 bp, 12 predicted proteins | sample MGYA00244179_ERZ653756 | MGnify/ENA primary metagenome ERZ653756 (study PRJEB26926, sample SAMN06165332) | human gut metagenome | biome: ENVO:00009003; feature: ENVO:2100002; material: ENVO:00002003...
GAGATCATGCCTAGTCTCGTGGGCTCGGAGATGTGTATAAGAGACAGTATTAATATTGGGCATTTACCTGATAAAAAAGCATTATTTACAATGAACGAATTAATTAATGCAATTGATTATATTGAACACGGTAATCCAACTAATAATGAAATAATCAAAATAATTCAATATTATGAAGAGATCTAATGTTAATGTAATCATAGATAATGCAATAAATTCTCAAGACTATTATAGAATGTATAGTTCTAGAGATTTTTATAGAGGAACATCTTTTAAGATGGCAGGAGCCTGAACTCCAGACACTCATTATTTCAACGATGAACATATTATTGATTTTATATCTTGTGAAGGAGCTTTATTGTATTGTCTAAGAGGTCATTTATCATCAGAATGAAATAAGCCGAATCTAATTTATAAAGACGATATAATTGTTGGTGTAGAATCTAATCCGTATTGAGCTTTTATTATGGGAAATAGTGGTAAAGGTCAAAAAGGAGATAAAGGCGATATTGGTCCTATCGGACCAAGTGGAACTGATGGTATTACTCCACAATTAAAAATTGAAGACGGTCGTTGACTACTTTCAATGGATAAAGGTCAAACTTGACAAGATATAGGCCAAGCTACAGGTGATCCTGGGCAAAATGGAACTGATGGAAAGAATGGCTCTGATGGAATTGGAGTAATTCCTGGAGGAACTACTGGTCAAGCATTAGTTAAAAAATCTGATGCAGATTATGATACAGAATGAAAAACTATTTCTGAAGGCGGAGAAATTCCTAATTTTGATGCAGAAGTAGCTAGTGTTTCTTCAACAACTGAAGCTAGTGCTAATGTAGTTTTAGAAGGAGATATATTTAAATTTAGTTTTGGATTACCTAAAGGAGCTGATGGTAAAGATGGAGAGAATGGCAAGGACGGAACAAATGGGACTGATGGTTCTAATGGAGAGGATGGATTAGGTATTAAGTTAATGTATGCAAAGAGTGGAAGTGTCAATACTCCTCCTGTTGTAAATAAAACTAATGCAAATCCTGGTTCTGTATGAAGTACAGTTGTTCCAATTCACACATCCTCTGAAATTATATGGTCAATTACAGCATCTTTTAGAGATTCTACTCTTGTTGGAGAATGGTCAGATCCTGTTCAAATGACAGGAGAAAAGGGACAGGATGCAGTAATACCAAATTGGAAAACATACGTTTATAAATTAAGTGATAGTAAACCATCAAAACCTACAGGAAATAGTCCTAGTCCGTCTGGATGGGAAGATTATCCTACAACTAGTGGAAACTGGTGGCAATGTATTGGAACAGTTAATGGAGAAACAGGACTTGTAACTGAATGGTCAGAAGTAATACCAGTTAATGGTAGAGATGGCCAAGCTCAAGATGGCAAATTTACAGAATTTAGATTTGCTGTAAATACAAGTAATTCAAATCCTCCTACATTAAACGCAACAGTAAGAACTCCTTCAGGATGGTCTGTGGTTCCTCCTGAAAAATCTAAAGATGGATATCTCTGGATGACTACAGCAACTATTAATCCTGATGATACTTTAAATACAAACTGGACTGCTCCAGTTGTTATAAGTGGAGAAAATGGTACAGACGGAATTCCTGGAACTCCAGGAGAAGATGGAAAAACTACATATTTTCATATTAAATATTCTGCTGTTGCCAACCCTACTTCTTCAAGTCAAATGACTGAAACTCCAAGTACATATATTGGAACTTATGTAGATTTTACTCAAGCAGATAGTACAGATCCCTCTGACTATACTTGGGCAAGATTTGAAGGAATTCAAGGAGAAAAGGGAGAACAAGGAATCCCAGGTACTAACGGAGAAGATGGAAAAACAAGTTATCTACATATTAAATACTCTAATGATGGAGGTGTAACCTTTACAGGTAACAATGGAGAAGATCCAGGTGCTTGAATTGGAATTTATGTAGATTATAATATAAATGATAGTGATGATCCTTCTGACTATAAATGAACCAAAATAAAAGGAGAACCTGGAATTACTGGTGATCCTGGTCCAGCAGGTAAAGATGGAGTTGATGGGTTACCTGGAATTGGTATTGAAGTTCGTTATTGCTTAGGAACTACAACTATTTATGGAGGAACAAGTACTCCTGGAACAACAAGACAGCCAACAGGTTGGGATTTAGCGGTTCCAACTCCAACTGAAGAGACTCCTTATATTTGGTTTATTCAAGCTAGAGTAAATTATACAAGTAACACTGATAAAGTTGGTACAATTGAAGGTAGTTGAAGTACTCCTACTAAATTAAGTGGAACTAATGGATTAAATGGAGAGAATGGTTCTAAAGGACAAATAATTTATCCTGAAGGTATTTATAATGTTAATACTGTATATCAAGGAACCGCAGATAAAACTCCTTATGTATATGATTCTAATGATGCTAACTATTATGTTTTAAACATAGTAGGAACTTGGCAAGGAACATTACACAGTAATGAATCTCCTAGCACTGATACTAGTAATAGTTGAGTTAAATTAGATGCATTTGAGGCGCTGTATACTAAAATTGGGATTATCGCTAACGGTCTTATTGGATCTGCTGTATTTAATGGAAACTATATGTTTAGCCAACAAGGTATTGATGCAAGTGGACAAATATCTACACAATATCAAAACTTTGATCCAGAAATTCCTACAGGAGGTGAGTTTACTCCAAATATACTATTTGATTTTAGAACTGGAGCTGGACATATGGCTGCTGGAAAGATTAAGTTTGGTAGTGATGGAAGTGTTGATTTAACTAACATTAAAATTAATAATGCTATTATTCAAAACATTAAACAATATAGTCTTACTCAGTCATCTGATCTACATATACTAGATTCATTATATTCTGAAATTATATATTCGCCAACGATACGCGAAGATGTAACTCTTAAAGTAAATGCTTCTGAATATCAATTAAATATTGATGATTCGTATTCGGGAGTAATTCATAATAAGTCGGATAAACAATTATTTATATATCCATTTGATAATGGAAACGATGATGAATCTATTAAAATTTGTGGTTATTATAATGGTAGATTACTATTCAGTTATGATGAACCAATTCTTTTTAATGTTTCTCAAATTTTACTTCCAGCTGGAGGAGTATTAGAATTTAAATTTGTTCCATCTTCAATAGTTAATAATTACTATGTTGGAACAATTTGAGTAGAGAATACATCAGATTTTGAGTTAAAAACATGGAAACAAAATGGAACGCTACGTTCAGATCTTTATTATAAAAGTTATGACGATTATAATAGTGATTCATTTTTAGCATATGGAAGAGTTAATTTTAATTCATCTGGGGTACCATCTTTATCTGATTCTTATAGATGTAGAACTGATTTAGTATTAACTGTAAGTCAATCTGGAAATTTTTCTGCAAATTTAGATTTAACAAGTATTTATAGTAGAACTTTATCAATAAATACAATAGCTTTTTCACAACCTATATGAGATGGAGCTATGCTAAAAATGTACTATGGTTCAGCAAGCGGCAGGAATAATGGAGCTTTTTTATATGTAAGAACTGCAGACGGCAAAGTACCAACAACAAGTATTAGTGTTCCATTTTTAATATTAAGGTCAAAATAATAAACTATGAAGAAAAATAATATATTACCTACTATAGATCTACAAAATTCAAGAGAGTATTCTGGAGCTTATAATTCAAGAGATTTCTATAAGGGAACTTCCTTTAAGATGGCGGGAGAATGAATAACAAATACTCACTATTTTAATGACGAATATATTGTAGATTTTGTATCATTTGAAGGAGCTTTATTGTCTTGCATTAGAAGTCATACATCATCTTCGTTAAATATGCCTGAATTAGTTCGAGAAAACGATAAAATCATTGGTATTAAACCAAATCTTTTCTGAGCTTTTGTAATGGCGGGAGTTGAAGGACCTACAGGAAAAGTATGAGTTCCAGAGATTAATAACGGAATACTTTCTTGAAAAGAAAGTAATACTCCTCCAAGTTCAACCTCAATAAGTGATCTTAAAGGCCCCGCTGGAGATACTCCTATTATCGGCATTAAAAAGGATACATCTAATAATCATTATTATTGAACAGTATCTATTAATGAAAAAACTGAATGAATATTTGACGATAGTGGACAAAGAGTTTTAGCTGAAGGTTTAACAGGAGCTACTGGAGCACCTGGCATTCCTGGAGAAGACGGTGAAGATGGTATAACGCCTCAATTGAAAATTGAAGACGGATATTGGTTTGTTTCTTATGATAAGAATGATCCACCAAAATCATGAATTAAATTAGGACAAGCCAAAGGTGACAAGGGCGACAAGGGAAATACTGGAGCTACTGGAGCACAAGGACCTCAGGGACCTAAAGGAGATTCTGGAAGAACACCTGCACTTGTTAGAAAATTTGGAGATCCTGATAATTTAACAGATGATAGAATTCTATGGGGATATTTAGGAGATCCTACTAGTGAATGGGTTACACTATGCTATTTAGAAGAATTAAGAGGAGATAGTATTAAATCAGTTAATATTAGTGATGCAGAAGGTCATTTGGAATTAACTATGGAATCAAGTAAAGTGATTACTTCTACTGGTTCTGTTCTTCCAAGATTTAATGCAGGAACTATTGAAACTGTTGAGTGAGATCAAAATCCGTCATTAGTAATTGATAAAACTAATGCTCCTAGAGAATGAGCTTTAAATGTAAAAGTTCCTAAAGGAAAACCTGCTACAGTAACTGTAGTTTCTGAAGTAGAAAAATTAGCACCAGATGCACAACCTTATGTAACTGATTTAAATCCAGATATTAGTGATGCAAATCTTAAATTTGGAATTCCTCAGGGAGAAAAAGGAGATCCTGGTGATGAAAATATAGCAATCGGATGTCAATCTGATTTTCCAAATAACGAACCAGAGCACGATAAGATTTGATATGATCCTTGTGATGAATCCATGGATGAATATTCAGTTCAAGACTTTTTATACAATTCTTATATTGCTGTTGGTGGTACTCTCAATCAAGAACAATTCGAAGCTGCTTGAAAATCATTTCCTAATACAGCAGGAATAGTTGAGATTATTGATTCACTTGAAAGTGATAAAACGGATGCTGCACTCTCTGCGGCACAAGGTAAAGCTTTAAAAACTCTTATAGATGATCTGAAAGCTTCTGTGGCTGCAGCTCTTGATTATAAAGGTACTAAAGATAGTTACGACCAACTTCCATCTTCTGGAAATAAGAAAGGTGATGTATGGAATGTCGTTGCAGCTCATGGAACTACTCCTGCTGGAACTAATTATGCTTGGGATGGTGCCAAGTGGGATCCACTGGGAGGTACAATTGATCTTTCAGGATACTATACAAAGTCACAAGTAGATGATGCAATTTCTGCAGCAAAAACAGAACTAGAGGCTGCAGATACAGCTTTAGAAGGACAGATTACTACAGTTACTAATCAGCTTAATAACAAAGTTGATAAAGTTGAAGGTTCAGGTTTAATTTCTGATACTGATTTAAATCAAATCAGAACTAATAAATCTGACATTGAATCTTTACAAACATCTGTTGGAGGTAAGCAAGACGAATTAACTCCTGGTAATGCAGTTTCAATTACAGAAGAAAATGTTATTGATGTTAAGTTAGATCCAGCTTCAAATGAAGCACTATCAAAATCAGCCGAAGGTCTTAAGTTGGATCTTAGTGGAATAAAAGGCTCAACTGTAAAAGTTGGAGTTTCCATTACTGGTAGTGCTGAAATTGGTGCAGATCAAACAATCGCTGCTGGTATGCAGGCTCTTAGTGATAGTATTAAAACTGCTGTTGCAGGTGGCATTACATCTATTACTAGTCCCGATAATACTATTAAGGTAACTGGTGAAGGTACTTCTAGAGGTTTAGCTGTAGATATGTCTAAATTAGTATCAACAAGTTCATCTATCCAAGTTAGAACAGACGGTAAGCTTGATATATTTTGATCAGAAATTGAATAAATAATAATTTCTCCCTTCCTCACATTTAGTGAGGGGGGATTAAAATTTAAAAAAAAATAAACATGGCAACAAATTTAAGTTTTCAAAAAATTGCTACAGTTCCAGCAAGTGGTCTTGTAGTTGGTAGAATTTACTTTGAAACATCAACAGGTATGATTAAAGTAGCAACAAGTGCTACTGCTGTTGATAAATTCGGTGATGGCGTCAAGTCTGCAAATTGGGATGAGAGTGCTAAAACCCTTAAAATTATTAACGAAAGTGGAGAAGCGATTTCTCTAAATCTATCAGATGTAGCCTCAGCTTCTGCAGTTACTACAGAGCTAGCAAAGAAGTTAAATATTGGAGCATCTAGAGATGCCTCAACTGTACAGAGTTATTATGGACTGAAGAAATATACAGATGAAGCAAAATCGTCTGCAATTAGTTCAGCTAAATCATATACAGACACTGAGATTGGCAAAATTCCTGCCGCTATTGTTTATAGAGCAGACGGTACTACTATTACACAAAGTCGTGATAGTGGTGATAGTACTGTTACATTTGCTGTAGGTACAATTGAGCAAAGTAAAGTTTCTGGATTGACAGCTGTCCTTGAGGCTAAAGCTACTACAACTGCTCTTAATGCAGTTAAAGCTACAGCTGAAGCAGCAGCTCCTCAAGCTACTACGTACACTAAAGAAGAAGTTGATAATAAAGTAGCTTCTGCTGTTGGTAGTGTATACAAGACGAAGGGTTCTGTAGATGATGCTTCAGCTCTTACTGCTCTTACAGGAGTTGTTATTGGCGATGTTTATAATGTAGTTGCTGCAGGCACTCTAAATGGAGAAGCTTTTGAAGCTGGTTCAAACTTTGTAGCAATTAAAGCTGGTGCAGGAAATCAAATAGGAATGTGGGATAAGCTAGGTGGAACAATTGATCTATCTGCTTATGCTACTAAAACCACAGTTACAAGTGAAATTAGCACTAAGATTGGAACTTTAGATAAAACTGATACGGCTGTCGCTGGACAAGTTGTTTCTGCAGTTTCTGAAACTGATGGTATTATTACTGTTTCCCGCAGAGCTCTTGTAGCAGGTGATATTCCTACTTTAGCTACTTCTAAAATCTCTGGACTTGATACTGCTCTTAATGGAAAGGTTCCAACTACAAGAACTGTTAATAGTAAACCATTATCAGCTAATGTAGTACTTGCTGGTGCAGATATTCTAGTTGGAGGTGATGGAACATATGGTAAGAATGATCTTCAAACTGCAATTGAAGCAATGGATAGCAGAATTACTTCTGCCGCTGCTTCTAGAGTTCAATCATTTGGAGGACAGACTGGAGCTATTACTGTAGATACAGCTAATACTACTAATGGACAGGTTAAATTTAGCATGTCTAGTAAACAGCTTAAAGGTACAGTTAATGGTCTTAAGAGTGCAGCTTATACCGAATCAAGTGCTTATGCAACTTCTGCTCAAGGTGCTAAAGCTGATTCTGCAATTCAGGTAGTTAATGGCACTGTTTCTAATTATATCGCAACTAGTAAAAGTGGAACTACAGTAACAGTTACTTCTATGCTGCAGGCTGTAGCTAGTGCAAGTTCAACTGCTAAAGGTCTTGCTGAAGCTAGTGATGTAAAAGCTTATGCTGATGGTTTAATGACTTGGGTTGAATTCGAATAAATTAAGATAATAAGGGGATAGGGATTTCCCTATTCCCTTTATTTTTAACCTATAATATTATAGGTGCTATAAAAATATAGACGCTATGGCATATAAAACAAAATTTTTACATTTTAAAACTAAAGCATCATACGAAGCCGAAAGAGCAAAAACTACTGCAGGAACAGAGGAACGTAAAGTATTTGACGCATATATATCCTTTATTGATGAAGGTCCAATGATCTGTACTTGGGGTAAAGAATATAAATGTGATATCAGTGCTTCAGAAGTTGAAGCTTTAGTTAATGCAGGAAAAATTAGTCCTGCGACAGTAGCACCACTTATTGCAGGTACTGCAGCAGTTGGAACATCTACAAAATATGCACGTGAAGATCATAGGCATCCAGAACAAGTTAACATAACTGGTAATGCAGCTACAGCTACTACAGCTACAAATCTTGCAAGTGCACCTTCATTTATTAATAATGGTAATACTATAAAAATAACTGTTGGAAATAAAACCTCTACAAGGTTTACTATACCTTATGCTTCTAAAACATCATCCGCAGAAACATTAATGTATGGTAGAAATATATTTTTAGACGGAGATGTCACTGGTTCTACTACAGAATCGTTTAATGGATCTAAAAATGTGACTATAAACACAACAATAAGTACTATTAATGCTGAAAAACTTACTGGAATTATTAATGTAGATAGATTGCCAGAAATTCCTATTGAAAAAATTCCTGCAGCTGCATTAGAAAGGCTGTTTGTAGTAGATTCTCAATCTGCCGCAATGAGTGTAGATGTTCAAGAGGGAGATGTTGTTCAGATTAGTTCAGGAGGTCCTATGTACTTCTGCGTATCAGAATCTGCATCTACTTTTGCTACTAAATTTAAAGAATTCACAGCAGGAAGTGCAACTAGTGTACCTTGGTCTGGAGTAACAGGTAAACCAACATTCGCTACTGTAGCTACAAGTGGATCTTATAATGACTTAACTAATAAACCAACTATCCCATCCTTATCGGGGTATGCTACTCAAAATTGAGTAACTAGTCAAGGATATTTAACAAGTATTCCTGCCGCAACCTCTAGTGCTTATGGAGGAATTCAAATTGGATATACAACAAGTAACAAAAACTATGCTGTACAATTAAGTAATGGTAAAGCCTATGTAAATGTGCCTTGGACAGACACTAATACAAATTATTATCCAACAACGTTTACTTGGACTAATGGAACAACAGCAGGACCAACAGGTTCTTTAACTGGTTCTGGAATGAGTACAGTTTCATTTAGAGCAATCCCTTCAGCTTCTGCTACACAATCTGGTGTAGTAACTACTGGAGATCAGTCATTTGCAGGAGAAAAAATATTTAGGGGAGGTATATCAGCTCAGGATGCTGATATTTCAGATCTTATCATTGGGAGCTCCCTTGAATTTAACGCCTTCGGCAGATTTAATTATATAGCTACATCAACAGAAGCTGGAGGTATAAAGATTGGAGCTACTGCTTCAGGGGTTAATTTACCTTTAGTTTTAAACAGTTCAAATCAAGCATATATAGCTGTTACTAAAGGAGCCGTAACTGCAGCTTTAGGCTTTACTCCAGCAAATGTTAACGATATACCTGAAATTCCTATCGCATTACCTAATCCATATGCATTAACAATTAATGGAACTTCATACACAGGTTCATCTGCAGTATCTATTAGTACTTCAAAACCTTTAAGTGTAAGAATGTTGACTAGTTCAACAGTTGATGCAGGATATAGTTACAGTTGTGGTACATCAATAGCTATATCAACTTTAAATGGATTTTCTTCAATCAATCCTGATTCAGTTATTATAAGTAGTGCTAAACTTAAATTTACTGCAAGTAATGTTATTAAAATGGATGGATTAGATGATTTATCTGGGACGTGATATATCTATTGCTTAAGTTATATGGCAAATAGCAAAATTGCAGTTAATGGTGCAGTATATGCATAATCTTAAAAATATATAAATTATGAGTGTAAAAATTTATGATAAAAAGCAAAAGAAATGGATTATTTTTCCTGGAACAATTGGTGCTCCTGGTAAAGATGCTTATCTTATTGCACAAGAAAATGGGTATACAGGCACTAAAGAAGAATATGCTAAAGTATTAACTGATATACCAAAAATTATTAATTCAATAGAAGAAGAGCCGACAGAAGGAAGTAAAAATTTAATTACTTCTGGAGGAGTGTGACAAGCTATTGATAATGTACATACAACTATTAATAATCAGATAAAAAGTTCAATTGTAGATAATTTAGAGTCTCTTGCTGCTGATAAATCATTATCTGCAAACCAAGGAAGAATCTTAAAAGAAATGATTGCTAATTTAGCTAATCTTCAAATTGAGATTGTTGATCAACTTCCAAGTGTTGGAGAGACAAATATTATTTATCTTGTTAAGAAATCTGGTTCTGCTCCAGATATACATGATGAATATGTATTTGTTGATGGAAAATGAGAGAAGATTGGTGATACAGAAATTGATCTTTCTAATTATTATACAAGAGACGAAGTTGACGATAAGTTAACAGGTTTTGGAGCAGGAGATGTAATTGCAGCAGAGGCATTTACTACTGCGGATAGAGTAATAACTTCTAATGGTCCAGGAAAAACTGTTAAAGATTCAGGTATTTTAATTAATAATTTAGCATTAAAGTCATATGTTGATGAGAAAGAAATAGCATGAGATAAAGTTACAGGAAAACCAGAAACTTATGTTCCTGCAGCACATACTCATCCTCTAGCTCAAATTACAGATGCAGGAGCTCTTGCTTATAAAGACAAAGTTGATGAATCAGATCTTAATTTTGATATACCTGATGGAACTGTAGTTGATTCTTCTTTAAGTACAAGTTCTGTTAATCCTGTCCAAAATAAAGTAGTTACTGAAGCATTAAATAATCGTTATACAAAGTCTGAAACTTATTCTCAATCTGAAATTGATGAAAAAATTGGTTCAGCAGGTAGTGGAGATGTAATGGCTAGTGGAAATCTTGCTGTAGATTATATTATAATTGGAGCGGGACCTAAATCTATTAAAAATTCTGGACAGACACTTTCTAATTTAGCATTAAAGAGTGAAATACCATCTTTAAGTGGATATGCTACTCAAAGTTGAGTTACGGGCCAAGGATATTCCACCGAGAATACTTGAAGACCAGTTAAAGTTGGAAGTACAACTTTAAATGATAGTTCTACTACATTAACTATTGCTAATGGTACTGGTATTGGTCTATCATTTTCTAATGGAACTTTAACTATTACTAATAGTGCTCCTGGATCTTCATATACATTGCCTGTAGCTAAAAATAATGTTTTAGGAGGAATTAAGACAGGATATACAGAGTCTGGAGGTGCTGAAATGGCCATATATGTCTTAGAGGATGGTACTGCTTATACTCTCTTAAAAGATACTACAGTTAAAACTGCTTTAGGCTTTACTCCAGCAAATGTTAACGATATACCTGAAATTCCTATCGCACTTCCAAACCCATATGCATTAAATGTTACTGCAGGAGGTTCAACTACAAGTTATACAGGATCTTCAGCATCTACTATTGATTTAGATAATATTTATGCAAAAAAACTACCTTCTGTAGACACTCCAGGTAAACCAGGATTGTATTTTGCTAGCAGTGGCTCTGTGAATGTAACTGAAGTATATGTTACAGAAAATAATCCTGATGCTATTATCTTAGTAGCGAATACTGTTGATGTAACTTTTGGAGAAAACTATCACAAAATGGGTGGAATTGATAGTTTATCTGGCGGAAACTACAAATGCTACTGTATAACTTATGTTAGAGGCGTTGTTTTAGTTAATGGGGCAATTTATGGTTAATTATGTTAAAGATTATTAGAGAAATTTTATTAAAAATTGTTAACGATATCGATACTGGTAATTCTAATCTTAGTCCAGAAGAGTGCGAAGAAGTAATTGAATATCTTTCTGGAATAACTAATAAGAATGAAAAACTTAGCAAGTATCAAGCATGTAAATACTTAAAGTTAGTAGAGCGACTTTTGACAATTATGTTAAGGCAAAGAAGATTCCTAATGGTCGTAAACAAATAGGTTTTAAAGAATTGTTTTGATATAAGAAAGACTTAGATAAATTTATAGAAAACAATTAGTAACAAGTTACTAATTATGGATCTTTGTAATCCCCTTAAGTTGAGAAACTTAAGGGGATTTTTTATTTTAATAGTAACGTTATGTTTTAGTCTTTTGCTATTGTAAATTTGTACTGTTGATCAACAAAACAAAAACAAAATGTTTAACAATTTAAGTATTTTTTAATATGGCAGAAGAAAAAACTTATGTGTTTGGTGAAAGCGCAAATAACGGAATATTAGGTCTTTTAGGTCCTATGCTTTCACAAAGAGGTGTAGATCCAAACGTTCTATTAGCAATGCAAGGCCGTAACAATGATGGTTTTGGAGAAGGTGGATGGTTCATCTGGGTAATTTTCTTGTTCTTCCTTATGGGCTGAGGAGGTAACGGATTTGGTAATAATGGTGCTGGTGGTTTAGGCAATCAGCTTAATAATGATTATGGTAGAGAGATGCTATTACAAGCTATTAATGGAAACGGAAATGCAATTAGTCAGTTAGCTACTACATTAAATTGCGATATTAATGCTGTACAGTCAGCTATTAATTCAGTTCAAAGTCAGATTCAGTCTGTAGGTAATCAGGTAGGTATGAGTGGACAGCAAATTATCAATGCTATCCAAGCAGGTAATTGCCAGATTGCATCACAAATTGCATCATGCTGCTGCGATGTTCGTACAGCTATTGAACGTCAGGGATATGAAGGCCAGTTAGCTACTCTGAACCAAACTAATACTCTTGGAAGTAAGATAGATCAGCAAACTACTCTTATTAGTGATAAATTTTGTCAGCTTGAAATGAGAGAATTGCAGAACAAAATCGACGCTTTACGTGAGGATAAATCTGCGCTTATCAATCAGCTTTCTCAAGAGCATCAAACAAATGCTATTCAAGCTTTCCAAGCTCAAACGATTGCTCCAGTGAACGCGGCTCTTCAAGACTTAAGTGCAAGACTAGGTGCAATAGAGTGTAAACAGCCTGCTACAGTAACTATTCCTTACATCCCAGCAATGGGTAATTTAGTTCCTGTAAGCTATAGTCAGCCTGTTAACTTTAGTGTTAATCCTTATACTACTTTATGTGGTTGCTAATAAATATATAGATTATGATTAATATTATTGATCCTTATTGGTGGAATTTAGGTCCCGTACCTGTTCGAAATGAAGGACTTCCAAGAATTGATATTGGAGGTATTTATAAGTTATCCACTAATGCAGTAGCTCTTACAGAGAGCTCTGTTGATTATGGTATTAATCCTTGTTTATATAGTAAATTACCATGTGAGAGTATAGTACTGTTGACAATACACGCTGACGCACCTACTGGTGGCGAAGATTTACCTGTATTAGTAGGAGTTCCTAGTGGAGCTTCAACAATATCGAGTGGAGACACTACAGGAAAAACTAAAATCAGTGTTGTAGATAGTCAAGGTTCTAACGTTACTGGTTCAAATGTACAAGGAAATACCCAACGTCTAGCGTATATCAATAAGAGTACGGGCGTAATAAGATTTTTAGAGTTTACTAACCCAGCAGCATCAGCTGCTTAGCAAATAATTTGTAATATATGTTTTCAAACTTAAGGCCAAATAGTCAGATATATATTTTATATAAAGACGCATCTCCACGTTTAGATGTTGGTTCTGTTGTAAGTGTTTCAATGCCTGTCCCTAAATATCCAATTCAACCAATGTTTGGACAGCCACAAGAGATGGTTGTTGATATTACCGTTAAGGTTAATAACCAAGACGTTACATATCAAAAAATTCCAGCTAATTTAGATATTGCAGATTTTAATAACAGTAATATAGTATTATCTGATAGTAGAGAAGCGATGAATGCAGAGATTGGCAGCCTAAAACAAAAAAGTGCAGCCATTATAAGTAGTGTAGATTTCCACAAAGAAATGATAACCTGCTTTGATCGCATTTTAACAGAATTAAATCCAGAACTTGCAGAAAAACAACAGCAACAATCTGAAATAAATTCTTTAAAAAATCAAGTAGGAGAAATGTCTAAAAGTATTACTGAATTAATGGAATTAAATAGAGAATTAATGTTACAATTAAAAAAGGAGTAATATATGAGAGTGTGGGAAATTAGAGAAGGCCGCGACAGAGAAATGGACTACAGAATGGGTATGCGTGATAAGTCAGAAAAAATGGAAAAAGCTGAAAGAGAAGCATACGAATGTGGCTATGAAGACGGATACGAAAAAGCTATGGAAGAAATGATGGGAGAACGATCAGGTTATAGATCATCTTATCGTTCTGGATATCGTGGAGGTCGGTAGTTATGAAAAGAGATAGACTAGATATTAGAGACAAAATGCCTTCAGGAATGGAAGAATATCTGGCACAAAACGGATGGCATTTTAATAAAAAGCTATGTGATTGAGCTGTATCTAAAATGCGCAAAAGAGGAGCTAATGGAAAGCCTGAAGAGGTAACATTAACTCCTAAAAGCGAATTAGAGCAATTGTTTAGAAACTATGGAATAAAAGTAGATAATTGTGTAGGATACGATGTAATGTATGTATACCATATGGCCAAATCAGATTTTTTTGAATCATCTATTATTAGCGAACAGTATTTATTACAGTTTGTTAAAGATTACTTAGATGATATAGATAGATATGATGGAAAGGCTCTAACAAGATTTTATGCAGACTGCATAGGCTCAGGAACTCCAATAATGTGAGAAGATATGATCTAATATGGTAGTACAGAACATTTATTTGGAGGATTGAGATTGGCACGTAACTGTATATTATGCAGTAGATACTTATTATACAGATGAAATTCTAGAAGAATTAGAACTAATAGGATGTAGTTGATCTGAACTTGTAAAAGCAGAAAATTTATTAAGAAGTAACCAATATAATATAGGAATTACCTATTCAAACTTCAAACATAAATGTTCCATTGTAGTTATTGGATTGACAACATCTGCTGAAGAATTTCAAAATACATTTGATCATGAAAAAGGTCATTTAGCAATGCATATTAGTTCAGCATTGAAAATTAAACCATATGGAGAAGAATATCAATACTTAACAGGTGAAATTGGTCAAAGTATGTTTAAAATAGCTAAAAGATTTTTATGTGATGATTGTCGTCAAAAGCTAGTCATAGAAATAAAAGAAATAGATAAAAAAGATTAATTTTTACAAGATATGCCGCAGAAATGCGGCATTTTTTGTTTATATACAATAAATTAGATAAAAATTTGTTTATTTATTAAATAATCTATAAC
>ENA-OZJV01000790-OZJV01000790.1-human-gut-metagenome-genome-assembly--contig:-NODE-790-length-14801-cov-4.067137_pt1 | contig 14801 bp, 12 predicted proteins | sample MGYA00244179_ERZ653756 | MGnify/ENA primary metagenome ERZ653756 (study PRJEB26926, sample SAMN06165332) | human gut metagenome | biome: ENVO:00009003; feature: ENVO:2100002; material: ENVO:00002003...
GATCATGCCTAGTCTCGTGGGCTCGGAGATGTGTATAAGAGACAGCTGGATGTCTTTGCAGCGCATTTCAGAATTGATTTATGGGCAGGTGCTGGCAGCCATGGCAACCGATGGCATCCTGTACATTGTCATCTGCCTGATGGCCCGGCGGCTCTGCAATCTTCTGCCGGGCATCGCAGCGATTGCCGGACAGATTCTGATGGCCTCAATCTGGGCGAAGTTGGCGCATGGATGGTACTTTAATACATTCCAGGCCCAGCCGACTGCAGTCGTTTATGATGTTCGTCATGGATTGGAAAAGCTCATCAATGAGTACGGTCTTTCAAAAAAATACGATGTCAAGATGACCTTGAACGTTGAGGAATGCCTGAACGACCTGAGCCTGCTGGATGGAATGCAGAGCGTGTTCATCAGCGGTGTCCACAGCCATGAGCGCAATATCATCCTGAAATACTGCGTAGGGCAGGGCATCAATGTGTTCGTGATCCCTCGCGTGGGAGATGTGATCATGAGCGGTTCACAGCCGATGCACATGTTCCATCTGCCGGTTCTGCGGGTGGGTCGCTATATGGCAAGCCCGGAGTATCTGTTTGTGAAGCGCTTGATGGATATTGTGGTTTCGTTGGCTGGACTGGTAATTCTCAGCCCGTTGCTTCTGACTACAGCCATTGCAGTCAAGTCGGATGGGGGCCCTGCATTCTATAAGCAGGTTCGGCTGACAAAGGACGGCAAGCAGTTCGAAATCCTCAAGTTCCGTTCCATGCGAGTTGATGCGGAAAAAGACGGTGTAGCCCGCCTTTCTACAGGTGATAAGGATGACCGCATTACCAAGGTCGGCCATATCATCCGCGCCTGCCGTCTGGACGAACTGCCTCAGTTGCTGAACATTCTGAAGGGTGACCTGTCTGTTGTGGGCCCTCGTCCGGAGCGCCCGGAGATCGCCGCACAGTACTGCGAGGAGATGCCGGAGTTTGCGCTGCGCTTGCAGGCTAAGGCTGGTCTGACCGGCTATGCACAGGTGTACGGCAAATATAACACCACACCCTACGATAAGCTGCAGATGGACCTGATGTATATTGCGCATCCCAGCTTGATCGAGGATTTGAAAATCATGCTGGCGACCGTGAAGATCCTGTTTATGCCTGAAAGTACCGAGGGTGTTTCTGAGGGCCAAACCACTGCTATGAGCGGAGAAAACCACTAAATATCGATGGTTTTGTGCATTTTAAGCTGCTAAAAATTGGAAGAAATTCCAGAGTGGAGTCAGGCATAAATGTAGCTCCTACAGTAGCGTCAAGCTGGAAAGTTGGCAAAATACCCTGTACAGGGGCGATGTAGCGCACCTGATAGTGCAAAATGCCGGGAGCGTGGGCGTGAGAGAGGGCAAAACGAGGTCAATTCGAGGCTTTTACGCCCCCAAAAAGCACTTTTATTGATGCGACGGTAGCTCGTGGGTTTATGCCTGATGGCACTGTGATGGTATTACCGACACTGCGGTGACTTTCACATAGCGGTTTCGGGGCTTGGTGATGATAACATCATCTGAGATTTTATCCCGGTCTTGGAGATAACAAGGCGGATGAGAGCAAGATGATGATAAACACGTGGTCGCAGTGATGCTCATTAGCGTGGGGTAATCCGGCATAAACAAGGAAGCTACCGTAGCATGAATGAGTGGAATCCGGAATAAGCACACGAGCTACCGTAACGAGCGTTGGTGCTATCAGGGCTAAAGACGGGAGCTACCGTAGCGAGTGATAGTGTCATCAGGACTAAAGACAGCGGCTACTGTAGCGTGAATTTGCCATAGCAACGTTCATTGTGGCGGTACAAGAGACATGGCGGCAGTGTGATTCACACTACTGAGGACGATTAGTAGAGCTTTATAAGGAATAAACGGCTCAGACTTTTTGAGATGAGTCTGGGCTGTTTTGGTTTTGTGGGAGTGTTTTCAAAATGGTGGTAACAATTTTGACGGTTGCATTCAATGCGGAAATGACCATTGCAAAAACAATGGAGTCTGTGCTGAATCAGACGTACAGTGACATTGAGTACATTGTTGTTGATGGAGCATCAAAGGATAAGACCGTTGAGGTTGCAAAAAAATATCAGAAAATGTTTGACGATACTCCAGGGCGAACTTTGACCATTATTAGTGAGCCGGATAAAGGAATGTATGATGGCTTAAACAAGGGCGCACGGCTGGCACATGGTGAATTGGTTGGGCAAATCAATGCAGATGACTGGTATGAGCCGGATGCTGTGGAAACTATGGTGCGACTCTTTGAAAAAGAAAGGTATGATGTTGCATGGGGCAGCATTCGTATTAAGAAAAAGACTGGAGACATGATTAAGCACGCACACATTGGAAAGCTATGGACGACTAGCGGATGGTGTCATCCAGGTATGTTCAGTCGACGTGAGATTCTTCTTGAGTTCCCATATGCATTGGAATCAATGTATGACGACTTCGATTACATTACAGCAGTCCATCAAGCTGGGAAGAATGTTATTACGATTGATAAAGTCGTCAGTAACTTTGCTTTTGGTGATGGTGGACAAAGTACTAAAAAAAGCCTGAAAGAAGTAAAAAGGCGCGTGGGTATAACCTATGGAATCTATAAGAAATATGGCATGAGCAAGGGCTATTGGCTGTATAGATGGGCATATGAAATAGCCAAGTATTTGGTGGGGTGAGCAATATGATTAGAGTTGGAATACTAATGTTTCAGAATATGAGATATGCACCTTTTCTGAAGATGTATGAGAAACTCGTATGTGACATGGGTAACGTAGAGTATGATGTAATCTACTATGATCGTGACAGATCCCTTGGAGAAATTCAAGATTCACATCATGTTGCACTTCCGTGGCATGGAAAAGGAACATTGGCTGCACCGAAGATTGAAAAGATGGCAAATTTCGTTTTTTATGCAATAGATGCGAGAAAACTGCTGTCAAAAAAGAAATACGATTTTGTGATTGTACTAACATCTTTCCCCGCAGTGCTTTTGGCAAATTATCTCACGAATAATTATAAAGGAAGATATCTTGTAGACATAAGAGATTATACACAAGAAAAATTCAAACCATATTTTGAGCTAGAATCTAAAGCTTTTTCAAATGCAGCAATGTGTGTAATCTCATCTCCGGGTTTTGTGAATTTCCTACCTAAGGAGCAATATTATAATTGCCATAACATAGATGCTAATGCAGCAACAATCGAGAGACCGCTATTTTCTAAGGCGCGTGGAAGGAAAATTATTATTTCGTACATTGGAAGCATTTCTTATGAAACACAATGTAAGCAACTTATTGATTTAGTAGTGCAGGACGAACGGTTTGAATTCCATTTGTATGGAAATGAAGCAAATGGTACAGAAGTATCTGAATATGTATTAGAAAAAAACTGCTCTCGTGTAAAAATGATGGGTCCATTTATGCCGAAAGATAAGCCTGAAATCTATAAAAATAGTGACCTGATTTTTAATTGCTATGGTAATGATCGATTACTCGTCAAGTATGCTATTTCAAACAAGTACTATGATGGCGCGATTTACAGGAAACCTCTTTTGGTGAGCCCGAATACGTCAATGGCTGAGTTGTCAGGAGATTGTGCATTCGCATTGGATTTGGAGAGTAGTCGTGGGTTGGAAGAACTGTACAAATGGTACGAAACCCTGGATGAGAAAAAATATATTTGCTTTGCAGATAAATTACTGGAAAATGCAATTGAACAAAACAAGAAGCTGATGACGGCGATTAAAACGTGTATAACAGAGTCGGGGAGAAAATAAATGAAAAAGATATGCATTATTTCAGAATTTTATCCTTATGAAGGAGAGCCATTGTTTCCATTTGTGCAGCAACTTGCATATTCACTTTCCAATGAAAATGTAGATTGTACAGTTGTTGCGCCGCAAAGTATAACTAAAAATATCATTCGTCACATGGCACCTAAACCTGTTGAGATAACCGATATTTCACCTGACGACAAGAAAATTAGAGTTCTTCGGCCCTATATTCTTACGTTTTCTAATACGAAAAATAAAGCGCTTCAATGGATTGCTGACAAATTTATGGAGCGAGCGATTAGAAGAGGGGTTGAAGCCGCTGGAGATATTGATGCAGTATATTGCTATTTCTGGCATGTGGGGCTTATGACTTCTATTGCTTTAAAAAAACTGGACGTTCCAATTTATGTTCAGGCGAGTGAATGTGAATTGACAATACATCCTTATATGAAGACCCAGCAGAATTTGAGTCGAGTAAAGCACGTTATTTGTGCTTCGGGTAAAAACCGGAATGAGAGCATAGCAGCGGAGTTGGTTGATAAGGAAAATACTACAGTCATTGTAAATGGCTATAGAACAGATGAGTTTTATAGTATTCCTAAAACAACAGCGAGAGCCAAGCTTGGAATTTCACCGGAAAAATTTGTAGTGGTATTTGTTGGCGGTTTTATAGAGAGAAAGGGAATTCGACAATTATCAAATGTTCTTGATCGCTTTGATGATGTATATTCGATATTTGTTGGGCAAGGTGAAGAACCACCCCAGTGTAAGAATATCCTTTTCTCTGGAAAGGTTCCGCACAATCAGATTGTTAATTACTTGAATTGTGGGGATATTTTTGTCCTTCCTACTCGTGCAGAAGGTTGTTGTAACGCCATTATTGAAGCTTTGGCATGCGGATTGCCTGTGATTTCATCAAACAAGGCATTTAATGATGAGATATTAAACGATGCATGCTCAATTAGAATTGATGAACAGAATGAAGATGAGTTATATAAATCGATTTCTGAATTGAAGGATAATACAGTTCGTAGGAATGAAATGGCGCATGCGGCCATAGAAAAAGCAAAACAATTAACGATTGAGCATCGTGCAAAGGCTATAAAAAATGTAGTGTTTGGAGATAAAGCGCAATCTGGTTCCCAGTTTGAAAAAGTTGAAGAATGATAAGCTAAAGAGGATAAAGCTGGATGAGCATTGAAAAACAACACGAAATAGTGAATGCTATTTTGGCAGTCTTCCTTGGTCTCTTTTTTATATATGCTTTTTGGTATCAATATGCATACACGCCAATTGGAATGGCGCTTCCATTGCTGGGCGGAATGATATTGTTCTTATCACTATGCAATTTAAAATTGAACCTTGGATATTACAATTTTCTTTTCCCAATATTTGCATTTGTTGCGTACATCGCAATTTTTGGATTAATTGTGTCACGCAGTGTAGGAACAAGTAAAACATATGTTTTGAACATTTGTGAATATTTGATTCCAATGATTGGTGTATACACATATATCGATTCGGACTACAAGAAACTGATTGGAGTTCTGAAAATGTTAGTCATTTCTGTTACGATGATAGCATTTTCTAGTCTGATAAATGGTCATTCAACGAATACGGGAGCAATTATTATTGGGACACTTAACGCCAATGTGGAGTCTAGTCTCCTTGCACTTGGAACGATATCGGCTATAATTATTCTTTCTTCAAGTCAAACTAAATTTTTTGAAAAAATGATTCTTGTTGGAGCAATTTTGCTTTTTACCAAGGTGCAGATTGATTGCGCGTCAAGAAGAGGATTTGCTGTCCTTCTATTCTTAATCTTAGCGGGATTACTGGTTGTTATTCGCACGAAATATAAAGACAATAAACTTGTTAAATGGTTGATTTTACTGACTGTGGTTTGTGCTTTTTTCGTGATAATAACCACGCTATCCGAAACTCTTGAAGGATCGGTTCTATTTGAGAGATTTAGCTCGAAAACTAATGAGGGAGATCGTCTAAGAAAAGTTTATCAAGCAAAGGCGTTGAGTCTTTTCTTTCAGTCGCCGTTATTGGGAACAGGACTGGGATATGTGGCAGTTTATACAGGTATGTATAGTCATTCGATGTATCATGAGCTGCTTGCTTGTACTGGAATAGTTGGGACTGGAATACTAGTTGGAAACTTGATTATCGATATGGTTCGTCTGTTCTTGGATTCATTCAAAATTGACGAGACTGATAGTGATTTGAAGATATGTGCGAGATGCATGATGCTTTTTACAGGTGCTATTTTATTGGGCGGATTTGCCGTTGTTTACATATACGACATGTACTTTTATGTGATTCTTGGGTTAATAGCTGCCTCGTGTAAAGTGATTCGTTGTAAGTTATGAATACTATATATCGAAGGAGAGTGAATCTATTGAAGATTTTATATTATTTTAGAAATTTTGGAACAGCAATGTATATGTGGCAAGTATATCACATTGTAGATGAACTTGCACACTATGATTGCATTGTTGACATTTTTAATCCAGACGACTTTGAAACGATAGATGACGCAAATGACCAGCTTTTGAATAAATTGAAGAATGAACAGTATGACCTTTTTATGACGTGTCATAATGAAAAATTGCTATATGTTAGCACCATTACAGAAATAAAGAAAATTGGAGTTCCAACATTGCTTTTTTGCCCCGATAATCTGTTGGCACCATTTAATCATGAGCATATAGCAAGGTTCTTTGATTTAGTTTGGCTTACTTCTCAGGAGACAAAATACTTGTTTGATAAGTGGGGGTGTAGATCGGTTTTTTTACCATATGCATCAAATCCATTTATGTATAAGCCAGATTATTCAATGAGTGAGATACAATCACTTGGCTTTATAGGAACACCGCATGGAACAAGGATGGATCATATAAATGAGTTAGTAGATGCCGGTGTTTCAGTTACGGTGCATACAGCTCTTAAAAATTCACATCAAAAAGTGGTTTCCGCTCCGATGAATAGTTATATTAAGACATTAGGTGCTTATATCAGATATCCAATAGGAAGAAAACTTTTAATCGCTTCAATAATTGATAAATCCAAAAAGCGTGAATTTCACTTGGATAATAATAATCTCATAATTAGAGAGCCGGTTCCATTTGAAGAAATGGCAAAATATTCATGTGCTTATGCTGCTATGCTATCTTTCACAGATGCAAGAAGCACAGGGGTCCTAAAAAATCCAGTTCCTATAATCAATTTGAGACATTTCGAACTTCCAATGTCTGGGGCACTGCAATTTACCTCTTACAGTGATGAATTAGCGGGTTATTTTGAGGATGAAAAAGAAATTATTCTGTGTAAGAGTAAAGAGGAATATGTTGAACGTGCTAAATATTGGTTGAAGCCTGAAAATGCTGAAAAAAGAAAACTAATGAAGTTGGCAGCAAGAAAGAGAGCGGTGGCGGAACACACTTGGCATAATAGATTTGAAAAGATTTTTGAGCTACTTGGAATAAAATAAAGAAAGGTTAAAAGCGTTCCGACAATAAGAATGCAAGATATTGAATATGAAAAAAGTAATGCTCGTTTTCGGTACCAGACCGGAAGCAATTAAAATGTGCCCGCTTGTTAACGAATTGAAGAAACGCAAGGAACTCCAGACAGTTGTTTGCGTAACTGGGCAGCACCGTCAGATGCTGGATATGGTTCTTGAAGCCTTTGATGTTACACCGGACTATGATTTGTCCATCATGAAAGACAAGCAGACGCTGTTCGATGTGACCACCAATATCCTGAACCGTATCAAGGAAGTACTGGAAAAAGAAAAGCCAGACGTGGTTCTGGTACACGGTGACACCTCTACGACCTTTGTGACCGCACTGGCCTGTTTCTACTTGCAGATTCCGGTTGGTCATGTTGAGGCAGGTTTGCGTACTTATAACATCTACAGTCCGTACCCGGAGGAGTTTAACCGTCAGGCTGTTTCTATTATTAGTAAGTTCAATTTTGCGCCGACAGAGCTTTCTAAGCAGAATCTGCTGAAAGAAGGTAAGAACCCGGACAGCATTTATGTTACGGGCAATACCGCAATCGATGCCTTGAAAACCACAGTTCGTGAGAACTATACGCACCCTGAACTGAAGTGGGCAAATGGCAGCCGCCTGATTATGATCACAGCTCATCGCCGTGAAAATCTTGGTGAGCCGATGCGCCACATGTTTAAAGCAATCCGCCGTGTAATGGATGAGCATCCTGATGTGAAGGCCATCTATCCGATTCATATGAATCCTGTTGTGCGTGAAATCGCAAACGAGTATCTGGGTGACGATGATCGAATCCATATCATCGAACCGCTGGATGTTCTGGACTTCCACAACTTCCTGAGCCGTAGCTACTTGATTCTGACGGACTCTGGCGGAATTCAAGAGGAAGCTCCTTCTCTGGGAAAACCGGTGCTGGTTATGCGTGATACCACGGAGCGTCCGGAGGGTATTGCTGCGGGCACATTGAAACTGGTTGGCACGGAAGAAGAGACCATCTACAAGGAGTTCAGCCGCCTGCTGTCCGATAAGGCTGAGTATGAGGCGATGAGCAAAGCAAGCAACCCGTATGGCGATGGACATGCATGCGAACGGATTGCGGATATTTTGGAAAAGAAGCTGTAATTTTTAGGAGTCGAAAATGGCAAAGGGAAAAATAGCTAAAAATACATTTGCTTCATTACTTCTTCAGATATGCACTGTTATATGCGGATTCGTTGTTCCAAAGCTTATTTTGAGTAGTTATGGATCCGCAGTTAATGGATTGGTTAATTCAATTACGCAGTTCCTCTCCTTTATATCTCTTATGGATTTGGGCGTTGGAGCTGTCGTAATTTCAGCACTGTATAAGCCTTTGGCAGATAAAGACCAGCATCAAATAGATTGTATAGTGACGTCATCGGATAAGTTTTTCCGCATGATTGGACGAATTTTGCTTTGTTACGTTGTAGTGTTGATTGCGACTTATCCGTTTCTTGTCAAAAGAGATTTTGGGTTTGTCTATACGGCGACTTTGATTGCGGCAATAAGCATTAGTTCGTTCTCTCAGTTCTATTTTGGAATGACAGATCGATTGGTTTTAACCGCAGATCAGAGAGGTTATATTCAGTATAATGCTCAAACGATCACTTTAGTTCTTAATACTGTAGCGTGTGCCGTATTGATTAAATTGGGATGTTCAATTCATATTGTGAAATTGACAACATCTTTAATCTACCTAGCAAGGCCTGTTTTTTTGAGAGCATACATAAATCGTAACTACTGTTTAAATAGAAAGTCTAAATACGAAGAGGAACCAATTAAGCAAAAGTGGAACGGAATAGCTCAGCATATTTCGGCGGTAGTATTAAATGATACAGATACAGTTGTGTTAACGGCTCTTTCAACCCTTTCTGCAGTTTCAATTTATTCGGTTTACAATTTGGTTGTAAGCGGCTTGAAAAAGCTTTTCGAGTCAGCAACAAATGGTGTTGAGGCTGCACTTGGAGAAGCGTGGGCCAAAAAAGAGTATGGTGAATGCAACCGACTTTTTTCATTTGCGGAATGGTTTATTCATACATCGGTAACGTATGTTTTTACATGTACAGCCTTGCTTATTGTTCCGTTTGTTGAAGTTTACACAAAAGGTATTAATGACGCAGCGTATGCACAACCACTATTTGCAGTACTGATTGTTTTGGCTCATACAATGCACTGCTATAGATTACCATATCATATTATGGTTAAAGCAGCGGGACGCTATAAAAAAACACAAAAATGTTATTATGTTGCGGCGATTCTCAATCTTGCCGTCTCAATTTTAGCCGTGAAAAGGTGGGGACTAATTGGAGTGGCGATTGGCACACTGGCTGCAATGATTTATCAAACAATTTGGATGGTGATTTATAATTCCAAGCATTTGATAAATGGAACAGGAAAAAGGTTTGTTAAGCAGATGTTGATAAATTTACTTCTGTTTTTTGGAGCTTACACGGTGTTGCCTTTGTTTGTGTCCCTGAAGAGCGTCAGTATTTCTAGTTGGATCATGATGGCAATTGAAGTTGCTGTACTCGTTGCGATAATTGAAATTTTTATCAATGTTATATTCTATAGAGACTTTGCTAAAGTAATCTTTAACAAGTTGCGAAAAGGAAAGTAATATATGATTCGTAATAAGAACGATTTACAAGAGTATTTACAATCAGACAAAGTAGCTTTAGGAAGAAAAGAAAATCATCCACGGATAACGGACTATATCTGGAAGTATGAAATATTACTTCGTAAATGCGAATATGTAAATAACTGTGTTAAGAATCCCCTAGTCCGGTTTTTATGGGGGGGGGTAATCAGATACAGAAGATCTATTTTAGGAGCAAGATGTGGCTTCTCTATACCAATTAATTGTGTTGGAAAAGGATTGTGTATTGCACATATTGGACCAATTATTATTAATCCTTACGCTTCAGTCGGTGAGAATTGTAGAGTACATGTAGGAGTTAATATTGGAGCGGATGCGAGAATTAGCGATGCAGCACCTATTATAGGAAATAATATATATATTGGGCCAGGAGCCAAGTTGTTTGGGAAAATTGAAATTGCAGATGGTATTGCAATTGGAGCAAACGCTGTGGTAAATAAGAGCTTTTTGGAACAGGATATTTCGATTGCAGGTGTTCCTGCGAAAAAAGTAGGTGCCGTTGGAACGAAAGGAATCCTTTATTAAAGAGAGAGGTTAATGCATTCATGAATAAAAACCGAGAGTTACAACGGGTTAATGCACTAAAAACAATGATGATGTTTTGTGTGGTTTTATACCACTCAATATTAGCTAGCTCTCGAAACGGCTGGGGGGGGGTAAGCAATCTTTGGAAAAGTGATGGAATAGCTCAATATGCTTCTGGCTGGCTGAATATGTTTCATGTTGAATTTTTTGCGTTTGCGTCTGGTTATCTTTTCTACATGATTCGATATGAAAAAGATAGATATAGAACACCAGAGAAAGACATTGGCAACCGTTTTAAACGACTGATGGTGCCTTTTTTTGCTGTATCTGTATTATGGGCGGTTCCAGCTCAGTTGATAGCATATGGATTTTCATGGTCTATTATTCTGAAAGGTTTTGTGTTGCAAATTGCCCCTGCACAGCTTTGGTTTTTGCCAATGCTTTTCCTCCTATATGTGCTCTTCTATGTGATAAGTGATTGCTTAATAAATACTCCGGTTTGGAAGGTTTGCATACTTTATTTTGTACTATATACAGTGAAAGTTTTTGCTGGAAAAGTTGTTCCACTTGGCGTTTTTCAGGTATCAAATACAATCGAGTATTCTTTATACTATTATTTTGGATTCTCATATAGGCGGATGCATGTATGTGATTCAGACAAAAGGAAAGCTGTCTTTTCGTGTGTTGTGGCAATTCTATCTGCTATGGGGTATTTGTACTGGACGCAACATCATTCTATGAATTGGCTTGCTGAAGTAATCCGTCCAGCAATCTGCTGTCTGCAAATATGGGCTTTAACTGAGATTGGAAATCATTTTAATGTCGAACGCCTACTGAATGGAAGATGGTTTAAACTATTTACAGAGAACAGTATGGGAATATACCTTCTTCACCAACAATTTTTATATTTGTTAATGCGTGTTTTTTCGAATTTGCCGCAGATGATTTTTGTTCCAGTAAGTTTTGTCACCACATTAATTTGTTCTTGTTCTTTAGCAATTGTGATTAGAAAAACAAAAATCGGAAGAGTTATTCTGGGTGGATAAAAATTAATTGAAATAATAAAGAAGAAAATGTTGGTATCTAAATGGTAAAGTTCTAAGCAATAGAATTTAAGGAGAAATGAAAATGAAAACAGTATTCATCACCGGTTCCTCCGGCTTCATCGGTTCCAACTTGGCTAAACGCATTTTGACCACTGAACCTGATACCAAGGTTATTGGCCTGGACAACATGAACGACTACTACGATGTTCACATCAAAGAAGCACGTCTGGCTGAACTTCAAAAGTTTGAGAACTATACCTTTATAAAAGGTAATCTTGCAGACAAAGCCCTTATCAATAGCATTTTTGAGCAGTATCACCCGGACATTGTGGTTAACCTCGGCGCACAGGCGGGTGTCCGTTATTCCATCACGAACCCGGACGCTTACATCCAAAGCAACATGATCGGCTTCTATAACATTCTGGAAGCCTGCCGTCATTATCCGGTGGAGCATTTGGTGTATGCCTCCAGCTCCTCTGTTTATGGTAGCAATAAGAAAGTGCCATACTCCACGGATGATAAGGTGGACAACCCCGTGTCCTTGTATGCGGCAACCAAGAAATCCAATGAGCTGATGGCGCATGCTTATAGCAAGCTCTATAACATTCCCTCCACGGGCTTGCGTTTCTTTACAGTGTATGGACCTGCTGGCCGCCCAGATATGGCATACTTTGGGTTTACCAATAAGTTGGTGAATGGTGAGACCATTAAAATCTTCAACTATGGTAACTGCAAGCGTGATTTTACCTATGTGGATGATATTGTTGAAGGCGTTGTTCGCGTCATGAAGAAGGCGCCAGAAAAGAAGAATGGTGAGGATGGTCTGCCGATTCCGCCGTATGCAGTTTACAACATCGGTAACAGCAACCCGGAGAATCTGCTGGACTTTGTACAGATCTTGTCGGAGGAGTTGGTTCGAGCTGGCGTACTTCCTGCCGATTATGACTTTGAAGCTCACAAGGAGCTTGTTCCCATGCAGCCGGGTGACGTGCCCGTGACTTATGCGGACACAGCTGCGCTGGAGCGTGACTTCGGCTTTAAGCCGCACACTCCGTTGCGCGAGGGTCTGCGGAAGTTTGCAGAATGGTATAAGGAATTTTACATGGCCTAAAGCCATCAGCGCAGGGACTCCCTGTGAGGAAGGAATCCAAAATGAAGTGCGTAGAAGTGTATGAAAACCTCTACCATCAGGAACCGTTTGATGTGGCTTTTTGTCCATATCGCATTAGCCCATTGGGAGCGCATATTGACCATCAATACGGAAAAATCAATGGCTTGGCAATCGACAAGGGAATCCACATGGCCTACCACCCGAAACAGAATGGCGTTGTGGAATTGCAGTCTTTGAACTTCCCCAAACGCGCCCAGTTCTTTGTGGGGGATGTGCCAGAAGAAAGGCAAGGCGACTGGGCAGATCATCTGCGTGGCGCAGCAAAGATGCTGGGTGAAAAGTATCGTCTGAAAGTCGGTCTGTCTGGCATCATTGAGGGAAGTCTGCCGATTGGCGGTTTGTCTTCGTCCGCATCCGTCATTATTTGTTTCTTGTCGGCATTGTGCAAAGTGAATGGCATCCATCTGGAACCGATGGAGATGATCCTCACAGCAAAGGCGGCAGAAAATCGGTATGTCGGTGTTTCCTGCGGCAAGCTTGACCAAAGCTGCGAGGTGCTTTCCAAGAAGAATTATTTGCTGTACCTCGACACGAAGGACGATAGCTATGAGCTGATTCCCACCAGTGAAAAGATGAAGCCTTACAAAGTTGCGATTTTCTTCTCTGGTTTGGAGCGTTCTTTGAAGAACTCTAAGTACAATCTGCGGCAGGATGAATGCAAGGCTGCAGCGTATGCACTGATGGGCTACGCAGGCATGGACTATGACACCTTTGAAAACACCCGGCTACGAGACGTGCCGGTGGAGGTATTTGAGTCTTATAAGGACAGGTTGCCCGAACTGTGGCGCAGGAGAGCAGAGCACTACTACAGCGAGTTTGCCCGTGCCGAAAAGGGTGCGGAGTTGTGGCGTAAAGGTGATTTGGAAGGGTACGGTCAGCTCGTTTTTGAGAGTGGCAAATCTTCTATTTATAGCTACGAGTGCGGCTGCGATGAACTGAAAAAGCTGTATGAAATTATGGCTGACACTGATGGAATCTACGGTGGCCGCTTCTCTGGTGCTGGCTTCAAAGGCTGTTGCATGGCACTGATCGATCCGGATAAGGCCGAAGATATTGAAGCTAAGGTGAGTGCCGAGTATCTGAGCGCATTTCCGGTACTGGAAGGTAAATACAGCTTCCACCTGTGTGAGAGTGCCGATGGTGTGGAGTTATGAAGCTGAATTCAGTACATCATATCGCAATCATTGTTTCTGACATTGAGAAAGCCAGAGAGTTCTATATCCATAAGCTCGGTTTTAAGGTAATTCGAGAAAATTACCGGAAAGAGCGAGGTGACTGGAAGCTGGACCTTCGAGTGGATGAACACACGGAACTAGAGATTTTTGCTGAAAAGAATCCGCCAAAGCGGGTGAATAGACCGGAAGCCTGCGGCTTGCGGCATCTGGCCTTCCGTGTGGAAAGTATAGAAGAAACTGTGAAAGAATTGATTCAGATGGAAATCAATTGTGAGCCGATTCGGACAGATAGCTTCACAGGGGAAAAGATGACATTCTTCTTCGATCCGGATGGTTTGCCACTGGAGATTCACGAGTGAAATAGGGGAGTACATAGATGAAATGTTTGATTTTGGCAGCCGGGTACGCCACGCGGCTCTACCCACTGACTGAGAACTTTCCGAAGCCACTTTTGAAAGTGGGAGAAAAGTCCATACTTGATTGGATAGTGGATGATCTGGTAGAAACTACTGACATTGACGAATTCGTGGTGATTTCCAACCACAAGTTCGCGCAGCACTTTGAGGACTGGAAGAACGAGAAGGTAAGAACCCGGCCCTATGAGATTACCGTGCTCGATGACGGCACAAGCACCAATGAAACCCGGCTCGGTGCAGTGAAGGATATCCAACTGGCTGTTGAAAGGCTGAACTTGACGGATGACCTGCTGGTCATGGCTGGCGACAATGTGCTGAATTTCAGCCTTTCCAAGTTTGTGGAGTTTGCAAAAGAGAAAAATACCTCTTGTGTGATGTGCCATGAAGAGAATGAATTGAAAAAGCAGCAGAAGACAGCCATCATTACGGTAGATACTGACGCTGTCTCTTATACACATCTCCGAGCCCACGAGACTAGG
>ENA-OZJV01000806-OZJV01000806.1-human-gut-metagenome-genome-assembly--contig:-NODE-806-length-14592-cov-4.672422_pt1 | contig 14592 bp, 12 predicted proteins | sample MGYA00244179_ERZ653756 | MGnify/ENA primary metagenome ERZ653756 (study PRJEB26926, sample SAMN06165332) | human gut metagenome | biome: ENVO:00009003; feature: ENVO:2100002; material: ENVO:00002003...
CACAGGGCCTCAGAAGAACGGTCGGTATCGGCCATCCCAAGAGAAAGCGGAGCTTTCTATGAAAGGCCTAAGCGGATGGGCGCCAAGCGGAAGGCAAAGACGGAGCGGTAGGAGACTGCGCTGTCTGAGCGCAGCGAGTTTCGCAGGCGACAGCGGAGTCTTTGACCGGAGTAGCCCAGACGGCTAAGCCTTGATCTTTTGGTTACTTTTGGATCAAGCCAAAAGTAACAGACATCTCCTTACCATAAGGATCAGCCCCAAATGCTGATAAGACAAAACAACTTCACTGTAAATCATTATTTATCAATAAATTAATAAAACACTTTCTTGTTTTCACCCCAAAATTTTGGCGGTGCCTTTTTTACCCCCTTTTGTCCTTTTCTATATTCCGACACTTCAAAAGCACATTTCAAAGCTCCCCAAGTTATAGCCTGCCAACAGAAAAGCTATAGGCTTTCCGGCAAAAAGCTATACCCTTTTGCCTCGCAGGTTATAGTCTTTTTTACGCGTAATTATATTACCTTTGCATCATGGGAAAGAATAAATTAGCAAAGTTTGACGACATGGCGGGTTATCCCCATGTGTTCCAATATCCGTTTGCGACGCTTCAGGAGAAAGGATTCGAGCTGAAGGGGCACTGGCACGAACGTTTTTTTAAGAACGACAATCCGATCGTGCTTGAATTAGGTTGCGGAAAAGGAGAATATACGGTAGGTTTGGGAAAACTGTTTCCCAACAAGAACTTTATAGGGGTCGATATCAAGGGAGCCCGTATGTGGACAGGGGCGAAAGAATCGCTTGAGGCAGGCATGACGAACGTTGCGTTCCTCCGGACCAGTATCGAACTGATCGCCCATTTCTTCGCTGCCGGAGAGGTGGCTGAGATCTGGCTCACCTTCCCCGATCCGCAGATGAAGAAGGTGAACAAACGCCTTACCTCGACCCACTTCATGAAGATGTACCGCGAGATATTGGCAGGAGACGGCATCGTACATTTGAAAACAGACAGTAACTTTATGTACACTTACACCTCAGAGATGGTAAAAGCCAACCGCTATCCCGTATTGTTCAGCAACGACGACTTGTATCATTCAGGTTTGACAGATGACATCCTTTCTATCAAGACCTATTATGAACAGCAGTGGTTGGACCGCGGACTGACCATCAAATACATCAAGTTTGTTTGTGAAGAACGGGAAGAACTGGTCGAACCGGAGGTGGAAATCGAATACGACCCGTATCGCAGTTTCAACCGCAGCAAACGGAGCGCGTTGGCCTCAGGAAAATAATTCATAAATCATAAATCATAAATCATGACACTCTATCCAAAGCTAATCATGGACGCACTGGCCAAAGTGCGCTACCCGGGAACAGGGAAAGACCTTGTGACGATGGGCATGGTAGAAGATAACATCCGGATCGACGGCAACAAAGTAAGCTTCTCGCTTCTTTTCGAAAAGCCGAACGACCCGTTTATCAAATCGGTGGTAAAAGCCGCCGAGACAGCCATCCTTACATACATAGGCGAAGAGGTGGAAATCAAAGGTAACATCACTGTGGAAGCCAAGCAAGCAGCCCGTCCCGAACCGGACAAGCTATTGCCGGAGGTAAAAAATATCATCGCCGTATCTTCCGGCAAGGGAGGTGTAGGCAAAAGTACGGTAGCAGCCAACTTGGCGGTGGCGCTGGCTCTGCAAGGCTACAAGGTCGGTTTGCTGGATGCAGACATCTTCGGCCCTTCGCAGCCCAAGATGTTCAATGTCGAAGAAGCCCGTCCTTATATGGTGGAAGTGGGTAACCGCGAACTGATCGAGCCGGCTGCCAACTACGGAGTGAAGTTGCTGTCCATCGGTTTCTTTGTCAACAAGGAAGATGCCGTCCTCTGGCGCGGTGCTATGGCAAGCAATGCCCTGAAACAGTTGATCGGCGACGCCAACTGGGGAGACCTGGACTATTTCCTGATCGACCTGCCACCGGGAACAAGCGATATCCATCTGACGATGGTGCAGACATTGGCTATCACCGGCGCCATCGTTGTCAGCACACCGCAGGAAGTGGCACTGGCAGACGCCCGCAAAGGTATCAGTATGTTTATGGGTGAGAAGATCAACGTGCCTGTATTGGGACTGGTCGAGAATATGTCCTGGTTCACACCTGCCGAGCTACCGGAAAACAAATACTATCTGTTCGGCAAAGAAGGGGGCAAACGCCTGGCGGAAGAACTGAATATCCCGCTGTTAGGACAAATCCCCATCGTACAAAGCATCTGCGAAGGTGGAGACAGCGGAAAGCCAGTCGCCCTCAATCCGGACAGCATCACCGGACAGGCTTTCCAGAAGTTAGCAGAGAATGTAGTGAAACAAATTGACTATCGTAACGAGCATTTAGATCCGACAAGACGGGTACAAGTTACACATAAATAATATTTCAGGCACGGTTTTCACGGATTTCACGGTTTTTATTAATACAATATTACCATGTAAGTCCGTGTAATCCGTGCCTGACTTATTATAAAGCATACCGCCTTAGGAAAGCGACCGTCCGATGGATTTCGGGATACATGATGATGTCTTCATCTATAAAAGGAACTTCTTTACGATACGCTTTCAGGAATTTCTCCAAGACAGGAGAAGTGCGCGCCGGACGGCGAAATTCGATGCCTTGCGCCGCGTTCATCAGCTCGATCGCCAGGATATGATCCAGGTTGTCCATAATCTTAAAAAGCTTCGTCGCTGCATTAGCCCCCATACTCACATGATCTTCCTGACCATTGCTGGACACGATCGAATCGCTGCTGGCTGCATAACAATACATTTTGTTCTGGCTGACCATGCTGGCTGCCGCATACTGCGGGATCATAAAACCGGAGTTCAGTCCGGGGTTGGCTACCAGGAATTCCGGTAAACCTCGGAGTCCCATGATCAATTGTGCCACACGCCGTTCGGAAATATTACCTAATTCAGCCAAAGCAATAGCGAGGAAATCATAGGAGATCGCCAACGGCTGACCGTGAAAATTGCCACCGGAGATAATCTTGTCCTCGTCGGGAAAAATTGTCGGGTTGTCCGTCACTGAATTGATCTCAGTCAGCAGTACACCGGAGACATATCGGATTGCATCTTTCGTCGCCCCGTGTACCTGCGGGATGCAACGGAACGAATACGGATCCTGCACATGTTCTTTCTTCCGACTGATCAGTTCGCTCCCCTCCAAGATACGGCGGAAAGCATCCCCCGTCTCGATCTGTCCGGGATGTGGACGCATCTGTTGGATACAATCCATAAAAGGATCGATCCGCCCATCAAAGGCTTCGAGCGACAGGGCAGCAATCAAGTCCGCCCGCTTCGACACGGCAAAAGCACGCATCAAGGCAAACACACCGTTGGCACTCATAAACTGCGTACCGTTCAGCAACGCCAGCCCTTCTTTGCTCATCAGGCGTACCGGTTTCCAGGCAAACTCATCCAGGACACTGATAGCCTCCCTCTTTTTTCCTTTATAATATACGTCCCCCACTCCGATAAGAGGGAGGAAAAGATTCGCCAAAGGAGCCAGATCACCTGAAGCCCCAAGCGATCCCCGGTCATAGACGATCGGGAGTACGTCATTATTAAAAAAATCAAGGATACGCTGCACCGTTATCACCTGCACGCCACTATGCCCCAAAGACAAAGCATGCGCTTTCAACAGCATCATCAAGCGGACAATCACCGGGCTTACCTCATCGCCCACGCTACAAGCATGGCTCTTCACCAGGTTCTCCTGCAAGGTGCTGAGTTCATCCGGAGAGATATTCTTATTGCACAAGGAACCAAAACCTGTCGTGATGCCATAAAGCGGCTCATCCTGCGTCTCGATCTTCCGGTCCAGATAATCGCGGCAACGCTGGATGCGTTCCTTCACTTCCGGAGTCAGTTCCAACTTCATATTTCCGGTCAGTATCTCTTCGATACGTTCGAACGTCAGCGGTTCCGCCCCCACATAATGTACATTTCCCATAACTCTCGTTTTTTAATTGTCCGTTGTCAATTATCAATTGTCAATTGCCCCTTCGCCCAATCCAGCAACTTCTTCTCTATCCGGATGGCTTCCGACTCGAGGTAATCGGCCTTCTCCGACATCCGCCGGACAAAGACTTCATCCTTTATGGATGTAAGATTGATACGGACATTCAGCAAAGCCCCTAACACACAGGTACGAGCCGCCATCATAGCCACACAAGCATCAGTCACAGCATTCCGGTTTCCTTTGTGCGCCACATAGATAATCGTCTCCATCACCGAAGCAATCTCTTCGGCCACTTGCATCGGCACCATTGCCGCCTCTTTCGTAGCATCTTGGATCACCCGACTGCGTTCAGCCTTTTCCTCTTCCGTATCCTTCGGAAGTTTGAAGGCGGCAAACACACGGTCATATGCTTCGCTATCGCGGTCTATATCGCGGATCAGGCGTTCACGAATGAGAGCTGCTTCGGTCGCGATAGTCCTCATCTGGCCTTCCACATCGGCATATTTCTTTTTCCCGATCGTCAGGTTTGCCACCATCTCGGTTAGCGCTGTCGCAATAGCTCCGTTCAAGGCCGAGATACTTCCGCCCCCCGGAACAGGGGCACTACCTGCCGTTTCGGCAAGAAATCCTTTAATTGTCAAATCTACAAGCATAGTGTCTATTATTTAAGATTAAACATTTTATTCAGTTTCATTGTAAACAAATGATTTACGGATGTGGAACCTGGATGGCAAAGCCATACAAAATAATTGTCGTCTTGTAGGGGCAGGACTCTGCTCTGCCCATTGGATCTGGACAAGGCGGACGTTATTTTCATTGGGCGGAGTAGAACCCCGCCCCTACGAGCCGCCTTATCAATTCGCACCGGTGAATCATCTTTTACTCATACTATTTAATTTTTTATCCTGTCAAATAATATAAAGTACGCCATCTTTGATAACCGTGTCCACGATATTCATTCCTACATGATAAGGAAGGAACTTATAGGAAGGGAACTTCAACAAGATCAAGTCCGCCTTCTTTCCGACATCGATGCTGCCGATCACTTTCTCCCGTCCCAAAGCTGCCGCACCATTGATCGTAAGGGCGGTCAAAGCTTCTTCGGGAGTCATCTTCATCTGGATACAGGCGAGGGCGAACAACAGCGGGATCGAGCATGAGAAACAACTTCCGGGATTTAAATCGGAAGCTAACGCCACGGCACAACCAGCGTCTATCATCCGGCGTCCCGGAGCATACGGTTCCCCCAGTGAGAAGGCAGTAAGAGGCAACAAGGTCGCAATCGTCCCGGAACGAGCTAACCGCTTGATACCGGTATCGGACACATGCAACAGATGATCGGCACTCACGGCTTTCAAGCGTACGGCTAACTCAGCACCGCCGAAAGGCACGATCTCGTCGGCATGGAGTTTCAGTTTAAAACGCTGGCTGCGGGCTGCTTTCAACAAACGTTCGCTTTGTTCGACTGAGAAAACGCCTTGTTCGCAAAAGACATCGCAGAAAGTCACGGAACGTTCCGCGCGGATGTGCGGCAACACCTCTTCTATTATGTAGTCGACATACGCATCCGTACGCTCGGCAAATTCAGGAGGAACGGCATGAGCCCCCAGGAAGGTGGATACCACATCCAACGGATGGTCATCATTAAGTTCTTTCATTACACGGAGCTGGATCAGCTCTGTGGCAAGATCGAGACCGTATCCGCTCTTTCCTTCGACGGTAGTAACTCCCATATCCATCATAGTATCGAGACGGTCATACGCATCCCCGAACAGATCGTCATAGCTGGTGCTCCGCGTCGCATTCATCGTATTGACGATACCTCCTCCCCGTTCCATGATCGACATGTAGCTGTCTCCTTTCATCCTCCAGGAGAACTCCTCTTCCCGGTAACCGCCAAAGACAAAATGCGTATGACTATCCACAAAACCCGGAAGAAGCGCGCGTCCGTTAGCATTTACTTCCAGATAGTCTTCAACATTCACTTGCCGGAGAACTTCTTCGGTCGGTCCCACATGCGTAATAATACCGTTCGATACGGCAACCGCCCCGTCCTCGATCACACCGACATCAGACATAGCCTTACCCTTCTTCGCTTCAAAACCGGAACAGGTCACCACCTGCGATGCGTTCCGTATCAATATTTTTTCATCCTCCATAGTCTATTCCATTATTCTGGCTTCCAACACCTGATCCATTGAAAAATCTTCCAGTCCCAAATAGTAAGAAGCCGTATCGATCAATGCCTCCATCGGGACTAACCCGATGATCTCGCTTCCGACGACCGGAACACCGTAGCGACGGGCCTCGATGCGTACCAGCTCGAAAGCACGGTAAAGGGCCGTACGGGTATAATCGGTCATATTGATCGAGACCTGCACGATACCGCGTTCTTTCAATTCCACTCCCATCGCCTTACAGTACCGGAGCCCGCCACCTATGAAACGGATCTTTTTGGCAATGCTGCTCGCTATATCCAAATTTGCCGTCCCCAAATTGACATTATAAGCGACCAACGGCATACGGGCGCCAATTGCCACGGTTCCTGCCGACGGATGCCGCTCGGCAGGTCCGAAGTCCGGTTTCCATTCCGGCAACTTGATCTTTTCCGCCATCCCTTCAAATTCTCCCTTGCGGATAGCTGCCAGGTTCTCCCGATGCGGGGCCGAAGCCGATTTTTCATAAAGAAAGACCGGAATCTGGTACAAAGCCGCCACCTTTTCGCCCACTTCCCTGGAGAGCGCAATCGCTTCATCCATCGTACACCCTTTGATCGGGATAAAAGGAACGACATCTACCGCTCCCATCCGCGGATGCTGTCCGGAATGTTTCGCGAGGTCTATCAGTTCAACCGCCTGCCCGACGGCTTCGAGCAAAGCGTCTTTCAAGGCTTCCGGTTCACCGACAACCGTTACGACCAGTCGGTTATGATCCTCGTCATTGCTGTAATCCAACAGCTTTACACCAGCTTTGGCACGAAATTTATCTACTATCTTCTCTATCTTCTCCAAATCTCTTCCCTCGCTGAAATTGGGGACACATTCCATTATTTTACTCCAGGTACTCATACTTTGTGTTTTAAAGAGGTGCGTATAATATTTTGAATCAAATCTTCTTTCGGGATAAAAGGCAGTGTGATATGATACCGATCGCCATAGCTGTCATTAAAGGTGGTACAGGTCGACATGGCATTGGGATTACGGGCCCATGAACGGCGGGCCACTCCTCCCATCACATCCCAGAGCATGGCTGAACGAAGGATCTCGTCTACCCGCTCACTCCCGTCCAGCACCATCCCAAAACCACCGTTTATCGCTTTACCGATACCGACCCCGCCACCGTTGTGAAGCGCTACGAGACTCATGCCCCGTGCCGCATTTCCAGCAAAACATTGGACGGCCATATCGGCCATGACATTACTTCCGTCGTAGATGTTGGACGTTTCCCGGAAAGGCGAATCCGTCCCGCTTACATCATGATGGTCGCGTCCGAGCATGATCGGTCCGACTTCTCCGTCCCGCACCATGCGGTTGAAGCGGAGTGCGATATTCAACCGCCCTTCCGCATCTTGGTAAAGGATACGCGCCTGGGTTCCTACCACAAGCCGGTTCTTCCCGGCATCGCGAATCCAGTTGTAGTTATCCCGGTCTTGTCCGCGACGGGTCGGATCGATACAATCCATAGCTGCCTGATCGGTCTTTACCAAGTCTTCCTGTTTCCCGCTCAGGCATACCCAACGGAAAGGCCCGTAACCATAGTCGAACAGTTCCGGTCCCATGATATCTTCGACATAAGAGGGCCAGATAAAGCCGTCCTTCTCATCGACCCCGTTCCGGGAAATTTCTTTTACACCGGCATCATAGATGGCTTTCATAAACGAGTTTCCGTAATCGAAGAAATACGTGCCGCGAGCCACCAATTTCTTGATTACCTCGAAATGGCGGTGCAGGGAACGGTCGACCAGCGAACAGAAACGGCCTGTATCGCAGGAAAGGAGTTTTGTACGTTCGGCAAAGGAGATACCAACGGGACAGTAGCCGCCTTCATAAACGGCATGGCAAGAGGTTTGATCGCTCAACAAGTCGATCCGGATCGCCTGTGATTCGGCAAATTCCAACAAGTCGACTATATTTCCGTGATAAGCGATCGAAATCGGTTCTTTTGTCTGCATCGCTTCTTGCGCCATACGGAAAGCCTCTGCTTTATCATCGGTCACATGCTGTACCCAGCCCTGTGCGTAGCGGGTTTCGATACGGGAACTATCCACCTCAGCAATGATACTGGCAGCACCGGCTATAACGGCAGCTTTCGGTTGTGCGCCACTCATCCCTCCGAGACCGGAGGAGACAAAGATATATCCGCGCAAATCCCGATCTTGAGGAATACCTAATTTCTTCCGCCCCGCATTCAATAATGTGTTGAATGTACCGTGCACGATTCCTTGCGGCCCGATATACATCCAGCCTCCGGCTGTCATCTGCCCATAATTAGCGACTCCCATCTGGGCTGCTATATGCCAGTCTTTCTGGTTATCGAACATGCCGACCATCATGGAATTGGTAATTATCACACGAGGAGCATCCGGCCTGGAACGGAACAACCCCAGGGGATGCCCAGACTCGATCACGAGTGTCTGCTCGTTCGTCAGCATTTCAAGGTATTGCTTGATCAGGCGGTATTGCATCCAGTTCTGACAGACCTGTCCGGTCTCGCCATATGTAACCAGCTCGTATGGATAAAGAGCGATATCGAAACAAAGATTGTTATCGATCATCACCTGGAAGGCTTTTCCCTCCAGACATCGGCCTTTATACTGATCGACAGGTTTGGCCTTCAGATCTCCCTCCGGCCGGTAACGATATCCGTAGATACGGCCACGGGTCATCAACTCTTCCATAAACTCCGGAGCCAGTACTTCATGCAATTCTTCGGGAATATAACGGAGCGCATTCTTTAAGGCCGTTTCTGTTTGGGCAGGCGAAAGTGAATAGCCGCGATCAGGAGCGCGGCGGATACCGGGAACAAAAGATGGATAAACCGGCAATTGGTTACTCAGGCGTACTTCCATAACATGACATTTTAAGGTGTTTGCTTACAATCTGTAAGTAAATAGCAGAAGTAAGAGGCCTACAAGATAAGCATTCTCTTTCATCTTGCCAACCTGCACTGTTATGTTTAGAAGCACAAAAAGGGCCATTCCCCAAACAGGAACGGCCCTTTTCTATCAGATTAAAATGTATTCTTATTTACCTGCTTCAGCAGCTGCTTTCTTATTGATCTTTTTCTTCTGCAATTCGTAAGCGATAGGAGTCGCCACAAACAGAGTAGAATATGTACCGATGATAATACCTAACAAGATCGCGAACGTAAAGCTACGGATTGTTGCACCGCCTAAGATGAAGATACACAATACGACTACCAATGTTGTTAATGATGTATTGAAAGTACGGGACAAAGTCGAGTTCAATGCATCGTTGATCACCTGGTAACGGTCACGCTTCGGATACAGACCGATTGTTTCACGGATACGGTCGAACACAACCACGGTATCGTTGATAGAATAACCGATAATTGTCAAGATAGCCGCGATAAAGGTCTGGTCGACTTCCATAGAGAAAGGCAATACCTTCCAAAGCAACGTGTAGAATGAAATAATACACAAAGTCGTTACAGCTACAGAAGCGAATGCACCGACAGAGAATGAGATGTCGCGGAAACGAAGCAAGATGTAAGCCGCCATACAGAACATAGCGAATACAACAGCGAGGAACGCAGCGTTCTTGATATCGTCTGCCATACTCGGTCCCACCTTCTGTGAGCTCTGGATATACTGCTCCGTGAACTGAGCCAATGTCGTTCCTTCCGGAAGCAATGACTTGACACCTTCAAACAATTTATTTTCGATTTCCTGGTCAATAGCCGGATCGTTGTCCTCGATCTTATAGTTAGTGGATACACGGACTTGGTCGGGAGTACCAATCTGGATAACACTAACGGAACCGTCCAACTGCGCATCCAACAGATTGCGGACTTCGTCAGTCTTCACATCCTGGGCGAAACGAATCACATAGTTACGTCCACCGGTGAAGTCGATACCGTTGTTCAACCCGATAGTAGACATGGAGATCGCACCTAAAACGATGATAACAACCGGAATCAAATAGCCTACTTTACGAGCTCCAAGGAAGTTGATCTTCGGATTCGTCAACAAGTCTTTCGTAATAGAAGTCGTAAAGGTTACATTCTTCAGTTTATCTTTAGCCAACAGTGCTTCATAGACGATACGAGTCAAGAAGACAGCCGTCAGGAAGGATGCAAACAAACCGATGATCATCGTCGTGGCAAAACCACGGATAGGACCTGTACCAAAGTAGAACAACACAACACCAGTGATGATAGAAGTCAAGTTCGAGTCAAAGATAGCAGAGAATGCGTTGCTATAACCATCAGCGATTGCTTTGCTCAATGATTTGCCGGCACGAAGTTCTTCTTTTGTACGTTCATAGATCAACACGTTGGCATCGACAGCCATACCCAGTGTCAACACCATACCGGCAATACCTGGCAATGTAAGGACAGCCTGGAAAGAGGCAAGGATACCCATTGTGAAGAAAATGTTCAATACCAAAGCACCGTCGGCGATCAAGCCCGGAAGGACTCCATAGAAGGCACACATATAGAACATCAGCAGAACCAAAGCCAAAACAAATGAGATAACACCGGAGTTGATAGCTTCCTGACCCAAAGACGGACCGACAACGTCTTCCTGTACGATATGTACGGAAGCTGCCATCTTACCAGACTTCAACACGTTAGCCAAGTCCTTCGCTTCTTCCGGAGTAAAGTGGCCTGTGATCTGAGAACGTCCACCTGTGATTTCCACCTGTACGTTCGGAGCCGAATAAACCATATCGTCAAGAACGATAGCAACCGCTTTACCGATATTTTCTTTTGTCAGACGCGCCCATGCTTTAGCACCTTCTGCGTTCATCACCATATCGACAACCTGTTCGGAACGTCCGGCCTGCTGAACGAAGTCTGCATTGGCATCCGTAACGACATCCCCACCTAAGGCCGGCGTACCGTCACGATTCGTTTTCTTGATTGCATATAAATAAAAGAACTGTTCTTTTTCATCAATAGCCTTTACACCCCATTTCAAAGAAAGGTTACGTGGAAGAAGATCCTTCACCTGCTTCATGTTCAAGTATTCATCGATCTTAGCCATATCTTTCTTATCAGCAATACCGACAACCGGACCGGATGCCAACTGTCCATTATACTGATTGATCTGCAGAACGGCGAACAACGGATGCAGCTTTGCAAATTCTTCCATACTTTGGGCTGCCTGTGCTTCAGGTTTGTCTTCACCAATCTTAGCCAGCAAAGAGTCTGCGTCGTTAGTTGTTTCGGCGGCAGCATTGTCGGCCACCATTCGCTTGTTGCTTCGACAGTTGTTGTTTCCGAACCTTCGGCAGCAGTATCATCCGATTTCAGGATTGTAGCCAACATATTATCGGCAGCAACCAGCTGCTGGTAGATTTCCGGCAAGTCGTATGTTTCCCAGAATTCGAGGTTGGCACTACCCTGTAACAATTTACGCACACGTTCCGGTTCTTTCACTCCCGGAAGTTCAACCAAGATACGACCGGCAGTTTCCAGACGCTGGATGTTCGGGGACACCACGCCGAAACGGTCGATACGAGTACGCAATACGTTAAATGAATTATCGATAGCACTCTGCAACTCATCCTTCAATACGGCAATAACCTGTGCATCCGAGCTCTGCGGAGTGATTTTGTCTTTCAATTCGAAAGTACTGAAAATAGCGGATAAACGGGCGCCATTATCTAATTTCTTATACTCTTCTGCAAATAGATCAATAAAGTCCTTCTGACTCGCAGCTTGGTTCTCATAGGCCAAATCCAATGCTTTGTTGAAGTTCTCATCCTGGTTGTTGTTTGAAAGCGAGCGGATTACATCAGCCACATTCAATTCCAGAACGACGTTCATACCGCCCTTCAAGTCAAGTCCTAAACTAATTTCCATTTCACGGCACTCCTTGAGCGTATAGCCCAACCATACCTTCTGAGTAGATAACGAGTCCAAATAAGAACTCTCTTTTACCGGATCTCCACCTGCATACTCAGCGGCTTTACTGTTGTAATGTCTTGTCACGAACGAGAATGACAGATAAAACATACAGACAAGCGTAAGTAACACCGCAAAGACCTTTACAAATCCTTTGTTTTGCATTTGAATCTTATGTTTATGTTATTATTCGTTTTTTCACAGGGTGCAAATATAGGCTTTTTTTCTTTGTCCAACAGTAATTAGATTAATTTATTTGTCACACTCTTAGTTTATTTCAGCCACAATTATATATCTTTGCCCGTAAAAAACATAAGTAAAGAATAACCATGAAGCAACTTTTATTATTAACACTATTTATCCCGACCCTACTCTGGGCTCAGGACGATTCCAAGTATTTAGCCGGAGCTGTTCCCCTCGAGAATGGTAAAGTAGTATTTGCAAAAGAGATAAACGCACCTTCTTTTTCAAAAGATGAAGTATATGACAGAATGTTGGACTGGGCAGACGGTTTCTTCAGTGAAGACGGTAACCGCGTCGTCTATTCCGACAAGGCAAAAGGCGACATCGCCGCTGTAGGACAAGCCAATCTGGTGTTCCAGAGCACGGCCCTTTCTTTGGACCGTACGGAAATGAACTATCGTGTCACGATGGAATGCGAGAACCAGAAATGTGTTATGAAAGTAGCCGGTATCCGTTACGAATATAATGTATCTTACCAGCGTGAGCCGGAAAAATACACTGCCGAAGAATGGATTACCGATAAATATTGTTTGAACAAGGATAAGACCAAACTGAATCGGGGCAACGGCAAGTTCCGTAGAAAGACAGTCGATTTCATTGACGAAATGTTCACTTCCGCTTCTGCCGCTTTAGGCGCACAGGTAGCCGCCAATGTAGTTCCGGCAACTCCGGTCACTCCGGCCCGGACTGTGACACCTGCCCAGAGCATCCAACCGGCAACTCCGGTTCCGGCAAAAGAAGGATATGTGGCTTTTGCCGCCGACAAGGTTCCGTCTACATTACTACAGATGTTACCGGAAAGTGACATGCAGGTCGCATCTGCCGGTAAGCCGGATACAAAAGAAACATCCGCCCAGTGGAAAGGCACGGGTAATATGTTCGGCAAATCGATCGCCTCGATCGCTATCAGCAAAGACAGTCCTGTTTATAAAGAAATAGGCAACAACGACACATACAGCCTGTCTTTCTTCAAAAAAGGTGAAAACGGGGATGCCTGGTTGATCATCGACTGCCGCAAGCAGGGCGAAACGGCAGAAGGTGGGCAGATAACCGTTATCGGTGAAATCATTAATGTATGGATGAAATAGCCAGGATATGAAAAAACTGTTTTTCCTTCTATTGATTATGTTCCCTGCGCTGGCAATGGCACAGGGACATAAAGGTGAAGTCGACGAGTGTGCTCCGATGAAAAACGGGAAAGTATGCTATCGCGACACTGTCCATGTGAATGATATGAGCCAGGACCAGATATTCGAAGTAATCAATCAATGGGCGAAGAAAAGCTATGCAAAAGATGTATTCCTGTCGAATGTCAACTCCAAGAAGTCGAAAGGGACTATCAATGTTTCTTCCAAAGTCGAGATGCTGTTGAATGACACGGACAAAACGATCATCAAATACAAGATGAAGATCAGCTGCCATGACAACAGTTACTCGGCTGAAGTAAGCAATATCGTTTACCAATACGATCCTCTGAACAATAAGAAGTTCAAAACGTATTCTGCAGAAAGCGTAATCGCCAATAATGGCAAAAGCAATACAGTTGCCTTGATCAAGGACCCGAAGCTGTTCTGCAACGCCACGTTCTTCTTCGTCGAGAACCTGTTCGCCGATATCCTGGATGCAGTAAACGATGCAGAACTGTAGCATGAAAAGTTAATTCCATAAGCATGGAACATAAGTTTCATCGGCATGAAACAAAAGTTCCATAGGGATGAAACAAGAATTCCCCTATAGAGAAACGATGGTTTCTTTATAGGGGAATTTCTCATATACTATAATGTAGGAGCCGGGGCATCCTTATCTTTCTCGTCCGGCTTGATGATGTTCTTGACGGTTTCACCGATCGGCAGTTTATCTAATACGCCGAGACTCGGAGCGACCGTCTTCACCAATTGGTTAAGGAAGTTGCCGGTAGCGCCGTTTCCACCATCGAATACAGTAATATTGCCTAGGTTGATATGCTCGAATGCCTTCACCTGTTCGCCTGCGATCTCTTTCCACTGGTCGACCATCTTGTACTGGATCGCAATCGCCGGATTCGATTCGGCAGCTTCGACCATCGCCCGGAAGCCATCGGCTTCGGCCAGTAATGACTTCTTCTTACCGTCAGCCTCGGCTTCCAGCTTCATACGGATGGCAGAGGCTTCGGCCTCTGCCTGTGCCAACAGTGCCTTCGCGCGTGCTTCCGCTTCACGGATTGTCTTTTCGGCAACAGCATCGGCTTGCAGGATAGCTTCCTGTTTAGCA
>ENA-OZJV01000814-OZJV01000814.1-human-gut-metagenome-genome-assembly--contig:-NODE-814-length-14426-cov-41.528217_pt1 | contig 14426 bp, 7 predicted proteins | sample MGYA00244179_ERZ653756 | MGnify/ENA primary metagenome ERZ653756 (study PRJEB26926, sample SAMN06165332) | human gut metagenome | biome: ENVO:00009003; feature: ENVO:2100002; material: ENVO:00002003...
TTATGAGGTGAATGGAATGGTGTATGAAACTTCGGCAGGTTCGTTGGATATATGTAGAAAGGCACGTGATAAATGGATGAAAATGATGTCCGTTGCTTTTACCGGTCATAGAACGATACGAACAAATAAATATGCTTTGTCCGTATCGTTGAATGAAGAGGTACGTTTCTGCTATGAGAATGGAATCCGTTTTTTCTATATTGGTTGTGCGGTTGGATTTGACATGATGGCTGCTCATACCGTACTTGAACAAAGGAAACAATATCCCGATATGGTTTTGGTGGCGGTTGTTCCTTATGTCGGGCAAGATGTGTATTTCAACAAAGAGGACAAACAGAGGTATGCTGATATTTTGCGCCAAGCCGACAAGGTGGTAGTTCTATCCGAATATTATTATGCCCAATGCTATGCCCACCGTAATGATTACATGATTTCACACGCCTGTAGGCTGATTGCCTATTGGGATGGAAAATCTGCCGGAGGAACTTCTTATACGTTTAACAAGGCACAAAAAAAGAAATTGGTGATATACAATCTGTTTTGATTCAGATTGTATATCGTTGTTTTCCAGCGGTATGATCAAACGTGGCGATGTCATACTGTCTGGTTGCTGTAAGTGCTAATACTTCCGATGCAAAAGAGAAAGACACAATAAATATGAAAAGCAATGATAGATGAATTTTACTTAATTGTTTTACCTTTGTAAAACATTAGTGTCCCATTAAAATTGGGACGAATTAAAAATTAAATAAACTTGGCCCATTTGGTCCGAATCGTTCTTTGTCATTTTGAAATTTAGTTTTATCAAAGAGGTCTCTCAGATGAGTCTTATCAGTCAATGAGATGCTCAGTATTTGTAACACTTCATATGTACTTCTGTTCAGTTGCATATCGTGTTGAATGATTGCCACCAAACAGTAAGCGCATATAGCAGCATATATCTGTATTCGAACAGCATTCTCTGTAGTTCCCCAAAATCTTTTGATTTTAAGGTGCTGCTTGAGCCATTTGAAAAACAGCTCTACCTGCCAGCGATTTTTATAAAGTTCAGCAACTTGAAGCGCAGATATATGCATCGCATTGGTTATGAATGTAAATTCTCGTTCTTGTTCTTCATCCCAATATTTAACCAATCTAAGTGGCTCTGGATAATATTGTTTAGGATAGAATCCTGTCAGAAATACACTTGCGTCTGAAAGCACATTCTTAGGCAGCCTACGTTTCCATTGGATGGATTTGTACCCGAGATTCTTTTTTGCTCTGACAACAAAGTAGGCTTCAATTTGATGAATTTTATACAGTATTTTGAAGTTGTTATAACCGCGGTCAAAGATGTAATAAGAGCTTGGTTCATAAGGAATTTCAATCATAACTTTAGAATCGTGTACGGATGCTTCCGTGATATGAAAGAATGCAGGAATCTGTGTTTCCACATCATATAATGTATGCACTTTGATACCACCTTTCTTTTTGCGGAATTTTGCCCACCAAAAGACTGAAAGGCACAGGTCAATAGTAGTCGAATCGAAAGCATAAACGTTACCGCCAAGTTTGAAAATATGATTAGCACACTTTTGTCGTGCTTCGCTAACCAGGTAGTAAGCATATTCTTCAAAGATGTGATAGTCTCTATCTTGATTTGCTCTTGCCAGCGATGACTTTGATACATTTTTACCCATTCCTAAATGATAACATTTGGAATGATGAGCTTCAAGAGCAACTATCAAATCTCGCAGACTTTCACGATTAGAAAGTTGACCAAACATCAAAGCAAGTAGTTGATTCCAGCAGGTGAAGTGCTTCACATATTTATCACCATCATACTTGGTGACTATGCGGTTAAACTTACTTCGATTCAGAAATGAAGCCAATTGAGCGAAAACGTATTTGTCTTGGAACATATGCCATCGGATTAATCTGATGCAAAGCTACAAATTCAAGTCCGTTCGCTCGGAAAATCGCTGTAACTAACTAAATTTCAAATATTTCAAAGAACTCTTTTAGATTTTAATGGGACAACAATGAGTTTCCATCAAAACAAAAACAGCTTTTAAGAAAGCTACCTAAAATCATGACATGCCCGTCAATCGAATAGGAGAAAATTAAAGTCGTTTTCTCCCACTTTAATTTTGGGGAAGTAAAGATATTGAGGTTGTCAAGGACGTGCTCAATCTACCTGAGGAAACAGGTTGATTGAGCACGTCCTTGACAAAATCACCGTTTTCTTTTGACAAATACATTTTTATGCCAAAGATATAATATAAAATTGTAATTGATATGTAACGGTAATCTGAAAGTTATTGTTTAAATTTGCAACGTTTTTTAATAGTTTAATCATATTAATTAAAATCTCATGGCAAAAAGAATGCGATTCATTCTTTCCACAATTATGGTGATAGTCGCAATGGCAGCTAAGGCTCAGGTGACTACCTCCTCATTAAGTGGAAAGGTAACAGACCCAGACAAAGAAGCCATTATCGGTGCAACAGTTCAGGCTATACACGAGCCTTCCGGGACACGATATGGCGCAATTACAAACATTGATGGTCGTTATACCATTCAAGGTATGCGGGCAGGCGGGCCTTACAGTGTGGAAGTCTCTTACATCGGCTACCAAACAATGATGTACAAGGATGTGACTCTTCAATTAGGTGAAGTCTACAATTTGAATGTACAGATGAAAGAATCATCAGAGCTTCTTGAGGAAGTAGTTGTTACAGCTCAAAAGACTAAATTTGCTTCCGAAAAGACCGGAGCAACAACCAACATTTCCAATACACAGATTGCCAGCATGCCTTCTGTAAGCCGTAGCATTACCGACTATTCTCGTTTGTCTGCTTACGGTGGTAATGGGATGTCGTTTGCCGGATCTGACGGTCGTACAGCCAACTTCACAATCGACGGTGCCAACTTCAACAACAACTTCGGTTTGAGTTCCAACCTGCCTGGTGGCGGTAATCCGGTCTCTATAGAGGCGATTGACGAAATTCAGATTGTCATATCTCCGTTTGATGTACGCCAGACCAACTTCATCGGTGGCGGTATCAATGCCATTACCAAATCAGGTACCAATACTTACAAAGGTACAGCTTATATTTATCACCAGAATGAAAACATGCGCGGTGATGCCATTGATCGTGAAACAATCTTAGGTGCTCGCGAGAAAGACCAGTCAACTACATATGGTTTTACTATTGGCGGTCCGATAATCAAGAATAAGCTCTTCTTCTTTGCAAACGGCGAGCTGCAGAATACTCCTGCAATTGCCAATCGCTGGCGTGCTTCCGAAGACGGTGTGGCCAATGCAGACGCATACATCTCACGTGCAACCGTTGCCGATCTTCAGAATGTGTCCGATATAGCGAAAGAAAGATATGGCTATGACACCGGTTCATTCAGCAGCTTCCCGTCTGACAATAAGAACACTAAATTATTGGCACGTATAGACTGGAACATCAACAACAACCATCGCTTGGCTTTGCGTTATAACTATACCAAGAATACCGTATGGAATGCCCCTAACGCTTCCTCTATGGACGGTGGTACTCGTATGTCGGGTAGTCGTACTTCACAGTATGCCATGTCGTATGCCAACTCCATGTATTCCTTGGATAACTTGGTACATTCATTGTCTTTCGACCTTAACAGCCGCTTCTCTGCTACCTTGTCCAACCAGTTTTTGGCAACATTCTCCAAGTTGGATGACGTACGTGGTACTAATTCCAGTATTTTCCCATTTGTCGATATTTTGAAAGACAATCAAAACTACATCTCTTTTGGTGAAGAACTTTTCACTTACAATAACGCAGTCCACAACACAGTGTGGAATATAAAAGATGACGTAACTTACTATACCGGCAATCATAAAATCATGGTTGGCTTGAACTATGAGCATCAAATGGCCGACAACCAGTATCTCCGTAACGGTACAGGATATTATCGCTATACCAGCCTGGATGACTTTGTTCAAGGAGCTGCTCCGGAAATTGTATGTTTGACTTATGGCTATAACGGTGAAAACGAACCTGCATCACGTGTTCAGTACAATAAATTGGGCTTCTACTTGCAAGACGAATGGAACGTACGTTCCGATTTCAAGGTTACAGCCGGTCTGCGCTTCGACGGACTCTTCTTTGATAATGGTGACTTGATGACCAACAATGCTATTCTTGACCTTGACTACAACGGTCGTCATATCGATACCGGCAAATGGCCCGGAAACTCATTGACAGTATCTCCTCGTATAGGTTTCAGTTGGGATATACTTGGCAACAATACTTTGAAGCTGCGTGGTGGTAGCGGTTTGTTCTCCGGACGTCTGCCTTTGGTATTCTTTACCAATATGCCTACCAATGGCGGTATGATTCAATATCAGGCGCAAGTCAATGCCAAGAATGCAAAAGACAAAGGTTTCACTATGGATGAATTCAAAGGTGGAATCCTTTCTACAGAAGCTCTGAAACAAAAGCTTTATGATTTGGGTTATCCTCAGACAATCAAACCGGAAGACGGTACAGTTCCTTCAAGCATTTGCGGCGTCGATCCCGACTTTAAAATGCCACAGGTCTGGAAGTCTTCAATTGCCGTGGATTATACAGTACCCGTATCATTCCCATTGAACGTGACGGTAGAAGGAATCTATAACAAGACACTTAATGCCGCCATGTTGAAAGACTGGAGCCAGAAAGATATAAACGGCTTTACACGCTTCAATGGTGCTGACAACCGTCCTGTATTCCCGTCTGACGCTACTTATACGGACGAGGCGGGCAAGAGTCTGCCCAGTGCTTACATGCTTGAGAATACAAGCCGCGGTTACGGATGGTCGACCAGCGTTACCGTGAACGCAGCGCCTGCCAAATGGATCAATTTGATGGCTGCTTATACGCATACAGTATCTAAGGAGGTGACTTCACTTCCGGGTTCCAATGCTTCTTCAGTACTCAACTACCTTTCTACATACGAAGGTGTCAACAACTTCCGTTTGCACAATGGCCTTAACGTTACTCCCGACCGTTTCATTGCAAGTGCCACTATCAACGACAAGAGCGGCAACCACTTTAGTTTGATTTACGAGACTTGGCGTGGCGGTTACAATTACTCTTACATGCTTGCCAACGACATAAACGGTGACGGTTACAACTACGATGCCATTTATATCCCTACAGACAAGCAAGTTGCCGACGGTTCATTCCGTTTCGTTAGCGAGGATGACAAGACACGCTTCATGGATTATGTACACAACGACTCATACCTTAAGAATAATCAGGGTAAATATGCTGAGCCCAACAGTCTTTATTCTCCTTGGGTACACCGTGTAGATTTCTCTTATAAGCACGATTTCAACTTGAATGTATGTGGTGCCAAGCACAAATTGCAGCTGAGCTTTGACATGAAGAACGTGCTTAATTTCTTCAATTCAAGCTGGGGAGTAAGTAAGCATTTGAATCCTGCTATCGGTAACGAAGCCCGTATCTTGAAGTATGAAGGTGTAGACGCTGAAGGTTTTGCTACATTCTCAACTCCGGAGTCTATAAATGGCAACACCAAGACTTGGACTCTCAACCATGCTATTGGTCAGTGCTGGTATGCTTCTATCGGTATTAAGTATTGCTTTAACTGATTATCAATTTAAATATAATCGAAGAATATGAAAAAATATCTATTTATAGTACTTGCTGCTGTGATTTCCCTTTTCTCAAGCTGTGCTGAAGATGATGCAGCAATAGGCTTGTCAGGATTGAAGGTTTCACAGTCGTACGTTGCGCTGCCGGTTGAAGGAGGTAGCACTGACATTACAATTGAATCGAAGTCCGAATGGATTATCACAGGTAACGACAAGGCCGATTGGCTTACCATCTCTACAACTCAAGGTCCTCAAGGCGAAAGCAAAATCACATTCTCTGCTGATGAAGCTGTGGATGGCCGTTCAGTGGAACTGAAGCTGAGCAGCGCCAATGAAACTCAGAACTTGACTATCATGCAAGGCTTGCCAGTCATTTCGGAAGCTACTTGTGCCGAGGTAATAGCCGGTCCCGACAAGAAGACTTATAAAGTGACCGGTGTTGTTTCAAATATTTCCAACACCGTTTACGGCAACTGGGACATTGTGGATGCCACCGGTAAGGTTTACGTCTATGGAACTTTGGACGCCAAAGGCAATACGAAGAATTTTGCCAGCCTGGGTCTGGAAGAAGGTGATGAGGTAACAATACAAGGTCCCAAAACCACCTACGGTACTACAGTTGAGCTTGTTGATGTTACTGTGCTTAAGATCAACAAATCGCTCATCAAGGTCGACTCTGTTTACAATGATGTACTTCCGGTTGAGGGTGGTATCTTTGAGGCATACATCATAACCAAAGGCAACGGTGTTTCTGTAGAAATTCCTGAGGATGCCAAAGAATGGTTGTCTATTGTCTCTATCGACCAGAAAGGAACAGACGCTTGCGTGAAGTTCCAGGCTGCCCGAAACGAAGGTGGTGACCGTTCAACCAGCATTACATTCCGCACTACTGACGGTAAAAAAGATTACACAAGCAAGACTGAACTCTCACAGCAGGGCGCCATCGTTGAAGCTACTGTTGCTGAATTCATTGCCGCCGAGGTTGGTGCTACACAATACCGCATTAGTGGTGTAGTGACCAAGATTGCTAATACCCAATATGGCAATATCTACATCAAGGATTTCTCGGGTGATGTATATATCTATGGCATCAAAGATTTTGCTGATTCTAATATCAAGGAAGGTGATATTGTAACTCTCGTTGGTCCACGTGCCGAATACAAAGGTACTCCGCAGATGACCAATGCCGTTGCAGAGGACGTGAAGAGTGTAAAAACAGTTACTGTTGCTGATTTCCTTGCAGCAGAAGAAAGCCCTTCACAATATTACCAGTTGACCGGTACTGTATCAAATATCGCAAGTACCCTTTATGGTAATTTTGATATTACAGATGAAAGCGGCAAGGTATATGTTTATGGTCTTCTTACAGGCTGGAAAGGCGCAAGCAAACAGTTCGAATCACTGGGTATTGTTGAAGGTGATAAGATTACTATATGCGGTGTTCGTACCAGCTACAAAGATTCCGATCAAGTGGGAAGCGCATTCTTCATTTCTAAAGTGACTGAATAAAGAATTTTTTATAATAAAGTAAAATCCGCACTGCCATCACAGTATATGTAGATGACATTGCGGATTTCTTTTTCAATTTTATATATGATATGAATAAAAGATATTACAATTTGATTTTAGCGATTTGCCTGTTGCTGCCATTGTTCTGTGGATGTAGCTCAGATGATTCTTCAGAAATGAATGAACATCCCACTATCAATGACATTCAATTCACTGAACAAGGTTCCAAGCGTGAAGTACTATATGCTATTGATGGTAGCAAAGGCTTGACATTGGATGAATCAATCCGTTCGCAAATCAGTATTGCAGCCAATAAGACTATTTCCGGTGACGGATTCACCTTTTCAGAAGAATTTGATACTGATAATCTATCGTCACTTCCCGATTACTCCACCGTAAAGCAATGGAGTGACAAGGCTGTGGCCAAAGCAAAAACTTCTTATTGGGTACGCTATCAGCTTCCTTCACAAGTTGCCATGTTCAAACTTCGCATCGCATACGTTGATGGGATAAATGTAGGAGTGGAGCATAATGCCGCCCAAAGAGTTGTGATAGAAAACAAAAATGCGAATGTATCCGCCCAAGGACAAAATTACGTAACAGAATACGAAATGCCACATCTGATGGAGGGTAATACCTACGTGGAGCATGAAGTTACGGCCAGTGGCAACAAAGTGCTTAACTATGCAATGGAATGGAACGACCACATGAAACATTCTCGCTGGGTGGCCTATAGCTACGATGCCATTACAGGGGTGAAAAATGTAACCAGAAGTGATGACGCCTGGGCAGTAGACCCATTGCTGCCGGAGAGTATGAGGGTTGACAATAGCTGGCATACCAATGATGGATTCGACCGAGGACACCTCTGTGCTTCCGATGATCGTTCTTTTTCTACAGAAGCCAATAAGCAGACTTTCTACTTCAGCAACATGAGCCCACAATTCAACTCATTCAATGGCGGTTACTGGGTTACCTTCGAGCAGTTACTCAACTCATGGGTGCGCAAGGGCAATGCCTTTGGAAGTGTGTACGATAAAATCTATGTGGCAAAAGGTGGAACGCTCGACAAGCTATTGATAGATTATAAGGGAACCAAGGCAGGAGGAGATGGAGTGATGCCCGCTACTGACTCAAAGGGTTTCACATCAAAAGGATTGCCTGTTCCACAATATTACTTCATTGCCGTATTGGCTCATCGTGCCAATCAGCTTGTTGACATAGCTACATCCTATCAGGCCATAGGTTTTTGGGTGGAACATCGTGATGACTACGGCTATACTTTTGAACATCCGCTGAATAGGGATGACACCAAAGCAAATGCCATCAGCATTGATGAACTTGAAAGCAAGACAGGCATAGACTTCTTCTGCAATCTTCCCGATTATATTGAGGATGAAGTGGAGAGTAGCTATAATGTCACCGATTGGGCCTGGTAGTATCATGTGCTACGAATGAATATTCGTGAATCCGGACATGAATAATGGTATATTACACACTCCCTAAGTGACGAGTAGATAATAAGAAGAGAGAGGGAGGTTTGCCTTATGGCTGACCTCCCTCTCTCCTATTTGTTCTTTGAAATACTCAAATCAGTCATTCATGAGCTTTCTATAACGTACACGGGTGGGTTCTTCTTTCCCAAGACGTTTCTGTTTATTTTCCTCATATTCTGAATAAGAACCTTCAAAGAAGAACACATTGGAGTCTCCTTCGAAAGCGAGGATATGCGTACAGATACGGTCAAGGAACCAACGGTCGTGACTGATGACCACAGCACATCCGGCAAAGTCCTCCAAACCTTCTTCGAGGGCACGGAGCGTATTCACGTCGATGTCATTGGTGGGCTCGTCCAGCAACAGCACATTACCTTCCTCCTTCAGGCAGAGCGCCAGATGCAAGCGGTTGCGTTCACCACCGGAAAGCACCCCACAGAGCTTTTCCTGGTCGGCACCGGAGAAGTTAAAACGGGACAGATAGGCGCGTGCATTAATGTCGCGCCCTCCCATGCGAATCAGATCGTTTCCGCCGGAAATGACCTGATATACGCTCTTGTTGGGGTCGATATCCTTGTGCTGCTGGTCCACGTAGGCAACCTTTACGGTCTCCCCCACCTCGAATTCGCCTTTGTCTGCCTTTTCCAGTCCCATGATAAGACGGAAAAGCGTAGTCTTACCGGCACCGTTAGGGCCGATGATACCCACGATACCGTTGGGTGGAAGCATGAAGTTGAGGTCATCGAACAACAGTTTGTCACCGAACGCCTTTGCCACATGCTTGGCTTCAATCACCTTATTACCCAGACGGGGACCGTTCGGGATAAAGATTTCCAGCTTCTCTTCCTTCTCCTTCACATCCTCGTTCAGCAATTTGTCGTAGGAGTTCAGACGCGCCTTTCCCTTTGCCTGACGGGCCTTGGGAGCCATGCGCACCCACTCCAGCTCGCGTTCCAGCGTCTTGCGGCGCTTGCTGGCGGTCTTTTCCTCTTGCTCCATGCGCTTGGTCTTCTGTTCCAGCCAACTGGAGTAGTTACCTTTCCAGGGAATACCTTCGCCACGGTCCAGCTCAAGAATCCAGCCGGCAACGTGGTCGAGGAAGTAACGGTCGTGCGTTACGGCAATCACCGTACCCTCGTACTGCTGCAAGTGTTGTTCCAGCCAGTCGATGGATTCGGCATCAAGGTGGTTGGTGGGCTCGTCAAGAAGAAGCACGTCGGGCTTCTGCAACAATAGGCGGCAAAGGGCCACACGGCGGCGCTCACCACCGGAAAGATGTTCTACGGACTGGTCTTCGGGCGGACAACGGAGGGCGTCCATGGCGCGTTCCAGCTTGCTGTCAAGGTTCCAGGCATCGGTCGCGTCAATGATGTCCTGCAACTCGGCCTGGCGGGAGAAGAGCTTGTCCATCTTGTCCTGGTCCTCATAATATTCGGGCAAGCCAAACTTCTGATTGATTTCCTCGTATTCTGCCAGCGCGTCCACAATGGGCTGCACGCCTTCCATTACAATTTCCTTTACGGTCTTGGTGGGGTCGAGGTACGGTTCCTGGGCCAGATACCCCGCAGAATATCCCGGTGAGAACACCACTTCGCCCTGATAGGACTTATCCAATCCGGCGATAATCTTCAGCAGGGTCGATTTACCCGAACCGTTCAGACCGATGATACCGATTTTTGCCCCGTAGAAGAACGAGAGGTAAATGTTCTTCAGTACCTGCTTGTTGTTCTGCTGAATGGTTTTATTCAGCCCAACCATAGAAAAGATAATCTTTTTATCGTCTACTGTTGCCATGTATTTAATGATTAATGTTCAGTGATAATGATTAATATCAAGGATTGATGGGGACAAAGATAAGAAAAAAGATGATATTATTTTGCAAATTTCAAAAAAGTATCTATCTTTGCACCCGCTTAACAGCAATGAAGGATTGAATCGCTAGCTCAGCAGGTAGAGCACAACACTTTTAATGTTGGGGTCTTGGGTTCGAGCCCCAAGCGGTTCACATAGAAACAAAGCCAGAAGGCGACAAAAAGAAAAAAGTCCTACAATATCAATGTATTGTGGGACTTTTTTTATGTTTCCATCTTACCTGAAAGTCCCAAAAGGGTACGAAAAGAAAAGTTGAACATCCAAACAGTGGTACAATTGGTACAGTGGGTACAGCGCCTCTTCTGCTTCACACACATGCGCTTATGTACATTACTTCATAACGCGTACATTATTTATATACATGCGTGTGTGAGATAGAAGAGACGCTGTACCCACTGTACCAACTGTACCCATAAACCTCACCTTTACGCCGCTCAAGTTCACCTTTACACGGCCCAACCTCACCTTTGCTTATGTCACTTCACCTCTTCCAGATAAAGCACACGGCTCGAATAGTCGTTCTGCTTGTGATAGTCCACCTTATGGTTGTAGGGAATCTCCAGCCCGTTTGCCATGAGGTAGGCACCACTGAAACTCTTTCCTTCGTAGTTCAAGGGAACATTATCTATACGGTTCAGTTCATGCACCCGGTATTGCTTGTCGGCACAGAGCCCTGCCATCTTCACACGCGGCAGGTGCTGGTTACAGAAATGTTCCGTCTTCCACCAATAGAAGACTGCCTTGTCCTTCTCCGGAGCCACGTACATCAGAGAAGCCACACCTTGCTTGTCATAAGGAGAAAGCAGGCGGTAAATGTCTCCCAACTGTACTACGGGACGAATGGTCTTGTACTCGGCAATGGCATTCTTGCAAAGAGCCTTTTCTTCTTCCGTCATATTTTTGGGCTGGATTTCCATACCCAAACGACCACTCATGGCAACGTCTATCCGATATTTCAGAGGGATGGTGCGGAACGTCTGATGATTGGGGGCAGCACTGATATGCGATGCCATAGCGATGGCGGGGAAGAAATAGGAAGTTCCCCACTGCATATAGACACGTTGCAGGGCATCGGTATTGTCGCTTACCCAGAACTCGTCGAAGTAAGGCAGCACTCCGTAGTTGGCACGACCGCCGCCACTGGCACATGCCTGGATGGTAAGGTCGGGATATTTGGCACGGATGCGCTGGCAGATTTTCTCGAAGCCGCGGTGGAATTCGATGTACATGTGGCTCTGATTATCCTTCGTCAGATATTGCGAACCGTGGTTCTGGACAGACATATTGGCGTCCCACTTGATGTAATCTATTTCAGGATAAGAGGTCATCAGGTTGTCTACCACACCGAAAACGAAGTCCTGCACGGCAGGATTGGCAAGGTCAAGCACTACCTGCGTGCCGCCGCGTCCCAACACAACGTCACGTTCGGAAGCTTTAAGTACCCAGTCGGGATGCTTCTCGTAGAGTTCGCTGGTAGTGTTCGCCATCTCCGGCTCAATCCAGATGCCAAACTTGACGCCATGTTTCTTGGCATCACTCAGCAAGCCTTCAATACCGTTCGGAAGCTTGTTCTTGTCCACCACCCAGTCGCCGAGTGATGAGCTGTCGTTCTTACGGGGATACTTGTCGCCAAACCAGCCATCGTCCATCACGAACAACTCGCCACCCATGGAGGCAATGTCCGCCATCATTTGGTCCATACCTTGCTGGTTGATGTCAAAGTACACGCCTTCCCAACTATTCAAAAGAATCTTGCGGGGGGTAGTGCCGTGCGCCAGTTTGTGCAGGCGTGCCCAGCGATGGAAGTTACGGCTGCCGCCACTCAAGCCTTCATTACTATAAGTCAGGGCAAGTTCGGGAGTGCGGAAAAGCTCGTCCTTCTTCAAGGAATAAGTAGAGTTCTCTTCGTTGATTCCGGCAAAGAAATGGTGGTATTCATCATCGTGTGTCTCAATGCGGAGTTTGTAGTTGCCGCTGTAACAGAGGGCTGCACCAATCACGTTGCCCGTGTTCTCCTGCGGACGGCCGTCAAGGGAGAACATCACTTCGGCATGGTCAGTATGGGAATTGCGCACACCGTCCTTATTCTTGATAACCTTCATGCCCGGAGTGAGAGGTTCCTGCGTCAAAACCCCTTCATTGGCCCAGGAACCGGAGAGATGGGACAGCCATACATCGCCACGGCGGATGGGCAGATAGCCGGAAGCAAACTGATTGAGCACCACCGGCTTCTTCTCCTGATGGGAGATTTCAGTCCAGGATTCTATCACGTCGGCATCCTGCCAGGCACGGTAACAGACGTTGACGAAGAAGGGATACACCTTATCCTTCAGTGCCACGACAGTCGTCACGGCATTCCCTTCCTTTTCGGTAGTCACGTTCAATACTTCGAGCTGGAGGGTCATGTTACCGTCGGCATGCTTCACAGCGAGGGCCGTCTCCACGGGAGCATTCAATCCATATTCGGGATAGGCTGCATGGTTCGCTTCTGCCGCAGAGATATTCTGCAAGTCGGCTTCAGAAAGTCTGTTACCATAATACAAGTGTCTCAGTGTACCGCCTTCAGGAGCCGAAAGCACCAAAGAGGTTTTCGGAGTGGATACACATACGTTTTGAGCCAACAAACTGCCGGTCAGCAGCAGTACTCCAAAGAGGAAATTTGTTCGTTTCTTGAAATTCATGCTTTTCTTGTTTAGATTCTATATTCATTTAGCTGTGCGCAAATGTAGGCGTTTCCCCGAAGATAAAATAGTATCATTTTATCATATCCTTATACAAATTCTATTTCCGGCTGACAATTGTCCCCGTGGCTTGGTTGGCAGGCATCACCAGCACTTCCGCAATCTGGATATGCTCGGGGACGGCAGCGGCGAAATAGACCACTTCGGCTATATCGTCGCCGGTCAGCGGGCGTATACCTTTATATACATTATCGGCCGCCTCCCGGTTACCACGGAAACGGACGACGGAGAAATTGGTTTCCACCAACCCCGGCTTGATATTCGTCACGCGTACCGGGGTATCCACCAGGTCGATGCGGAGTCCGTCGGAAAGGGCCTTGACGGCAGCCTTGCAAGCACAGTACACACTGCCTCCCGGATAAGCGTAATCTCCGGCAATGGACCCCATATTGATAACATGACCACGGCCACGCTCCACCATACCGGGAACCACGAGGCGGGTCATGGCAAGCAAGGCTTTCACGTTAGTGTCGATGACAATGTCCCATTCATCCAGGTTGCCTTCATGTTCCTTGTCCACCCCAATGACGAGTCCGGCATTGTTCACCAGTATGTCTACCGCCTTCCATTCCTCCGGAAGGGATTCGAGGGCGGCACGGGCAGCCTGCCGGTCGCGGACATCGAAAGGAAGCAGATACACATCGGCTCCATATTTCTCCAACAATTCTTTCTTTACAGCATTCAGTTTCTCCACATTACGGCCATTGAGTATAAGCCGGTAACCGTTCATGGCAAATTTACGTGCGCAGCCTTCCCCTATTCCCGAGGAGGCTCCGGTGATGAGTACAATCTTCTTTTCCATCATGTTATTAAGTTTTAATATCAATACTGCCAACAAAGGTATTACTTATTATTTTAACTTCATAGGAATAATGAATTTTAGAGTAAGGCGAAAAATCCCGATAAATTATGTAACTTTGCACCCGCTTTTTGAAAGCCCGAGAAACTGTTTTGATTTTATTTCAGCTTTCTTCTGAGATTTGTTTAATTCGTTTGGATAAAGTAAAAGACGCTTATGCAAAAGTCCGATTGCATCATCGGTGTGGAGCACGTATCGAAATTCTTCGGAGACAAGGCCGTGCTGAATGATGTGAATTTGTCTGTCCGTAAGGGCGAGTTTGTAACAATACTGGGACCGTCCGGCTGCGGAAAGACAACTCTGTTGCGCCTCATTGCAGGCTT
>ENA-OZJV01000834-OZJV01000834.1-human-gut-metagenome-genome-assembly--contig:-NODE-834-length-14103-cov-4.737543_pt1 | contig 14103 bp, 10 predicted proteins | sample MGYA00244179_ERZ653756 | MGnify/ENA primary metagenome ERZ653756 (study PRJEB26926, sample SAMN06165332) | human gut metagenome | biome: ENVO:00009003; feature: ENVO:2100002; material: ENVO:00002003...
ACGAGATCATGCCTAGTCTCGTGGGCTCGGAGATGTGTATAAGAGACAGTTAGTATGTTATGTCATTACAAATATACATATTATTCATGAACTGGCAATAAAAGGCACGCAAAGTTTCAGTTATTGGCACATTGTCCAATTGGCTCATTATTTCTTAGCCGCGCGATGTCTTCTTTCAACTAACCCGAAAGATACAGGAAACTAAGTCAGGATATGCAGGAAACTAAATCGAAAGATCCAGGGAAGTACGGATAGGTAGTACTACGTATTGTCGATAGGCTGTACTATGTATGCCGCATAGGTTGTACAATGTATTGCGGATTGGTAGTAAGCAGGTATGGATAGTTTCATACAGGCTTTGATTTAGTTTACTGCATGGTTGGGATTAGTTTACTGTATGGTTTGGGGTAGTTTGTAGTATGGGGGGGGTGGAGCATTGCCCGGCCCAAAAAGGGAAAAACGGGTGTCGGTGAGTGTCGGTTAGGAAAGGAAGCTGACACCTATTAAGGCGGTATGGATCAATTGATTGCATAGAAAGGTGCCGGGTGTCGGTAAAACTGATTACAATTTCTATGTTTGACGCGAGGTCGCAAAAGAACAAGCCTTATCAATCAGATGTTGATATGACCGATACGGAATTAGCGAGGGCGTGTCAACACACCCTCGCTAAAAAACTAATTTAAGACGATTGTTCCAGACGAACGCAAAGTCGACACAGACACGCCTTCTTTACTATAAGTAGTCCGGCCACTCCTATAAGACAAACTGACAGTAGTCATACTGCTTGGCAACGTCAAATATCCATTTGCCTTTCCACTATTGACAACAAAAGTTGTTGATCCACCATTATAAGATACGGTAATAGTCCCCGAGATATAACTATTATAACTATACTTAAACGTAGCTTCCGGTTTAAACGTAACCGTTGTCTCACCTCCTCCACCTTCGGAACGGACACAGCGGACGAAACCGCCAGCTCTTTCAGATGGATTCCAAACAATATAGCCATTTCTTGCTGGAGATGTCATATCATACCATAAATCCATAGCCTTAACGCTAAAATTGCTATTTGCCGACTGCGTTGAAGAATGATAAATTGCACCATAACGATCTGGAGAACCATCTCCCAATTTATAGATTAACTTACCCTCAGCTTCTGGTTTCAATCGCAGACCGACACCAACTTCATCCAAATTAATATCAGTCGGATTTGTGGTCTTTCCTCCCTCATAAGATTGTGAATGAGAGGTCAACACACCCTTTCCGTAAGAGAAAAAGAGACTTTTTCCCGTATGTGGATCTACAACAAGCGTTCCTTTTGCCGGATTACAATGTACCCCCTCATGGAGAATAATAGTCCCATCCGCATTCCGAGTCCAACCGGATACCGGATCATCATCATGGACAAATCCCTGATATGATTTATTAGATTCTGTCACCCCTGTAAAATCGCTCTCCTCCGGCAGCTTATATCCCGGAGGACAAGGGGTTAGATAATTACGAGTCCAATTGTCAATGGTAAAAGATTTATTACTCCTATAATCCGAATTTTCAGGAAGAGAAACATTAAATCCAGGATCAAACGGATGATAATGAGTATTACGTCCCGGTAAATAAAAATAGCCGGTCTGGGTAGGATATTCTGCAACTGCCCGTCCGTCACCATCACCATTACCGATACAATTAAACAGAGACCAAGCCACAGGAGAACCCGGCATAATAGTCGGCTGATATCCTTGACGCAAATAAATACGATGTTCACAATTATAGTTATGATATTTCACCAAAACAACACCATAGCGAGCGCCATCATTCACATTGCCATTCGTATTTGCACTATTCGGAGTGTAGGTAAATTGGATGTTGTTTTCCAAATTTGAGATTTTTTTACCTTCCCCGCTTATGTTAGTTCCAGCCGCAGAAATCGTATACCAATCTCCCTGTTCAATCTCTACACTCCACGGCCCATCCGAAGTCAAAACATGATAATCCTTATCGCCCCTTGTAAATTCTTTCACCTTCACTTCGACCGGATCGACATTGGATGCCTTTTTATAAATAGCAATCGGATCAACCAAACGAGATACTTGATAAACCCTTACAGTTTTAGAGTCACTGTTTTTATCTGCAAAAGTCGCATTAATCGTAAAAGAACCGACATTATAAGCATCCTGCATCAAATTCGTTTTTGTGGCTTCGGCCCTAAAAGTCCGAGTGTTGCCAGTTCCATAAGGGCCGGTCAATTTTATATCGTGATCAATATCATTCAACAAAGACAAAGATTTAAGCTCACCTCCTCCATTAGCAGTAACTGTTATCGTACCAGTCGAAGCATCCAGATAACTAATATAAATATCCGAGACATTTATTTCATTCATCAAATCCGTTTCCACACGCCAGGTAGCTTCATCTTTGCCACCATCTCCGTTTAACGTCAGTGTTACCAAATAATGAACATTACGCTGCACATCAAAATCTTTCAATGCATCTTTTCCCAAAAAGAAACGATACGTGATCGTTCCGGAACCCGCACCGGACTGTCCGCCTTTCAAATAATCTGCGACAACCTCGATATACGAACACTTGCGATCTGTCTTAATCGACTCGATTAATGCATCCGGCTTCAAGCCTGCCGGTGTTTTCGTTGTCTGATCGCCAGCATTGCTACCATCAGGCTGTCTGTTTTCGAACATATACAAGGCAGGAGCCGTTGAATGTTCTCCGGTTAGAAAATCAGTAGCACCACTCGTACGTTCAATTTTTTCACCTTCAATCACGCATTGATTTGATTGCTCTATTTTATTATCTTTAAACAGAAAACCTGTTTCCGGGACATGTTTCAACTGTACGCTCTTCGGATTGATCACCAAACCATCTTTCAAATTACGCACAACCTTTACCGTTATCATGGAATAGATACGTTTCAAACTTGCAGAGACCTGTGCTCCCGTTTGGGCATCAAAGTCCTGTTCTCCTTGCGCAGCCAACAACATCGCAGGTTTTGTTCCGTTCAGACCGACGCTGTAAGCTTTCAGAGCATCTTCCGTTCCGACCTGCCCCCACAAAGTATTATATGCGCTTTCACTGCCTATATTTGCAATCAGATAGACTCTTTTCTGCCCTGGAGCTATTTGTGTCAAACTAATCTTTATGAACTTTTCATCAGTTGTCAATCCTTGTAACTGACCTGCCGAGTAATAGAAATGTTCAGCCAACGATCCATCTTGAACTTTATAAATCAAAATAGACAAGTCATTCACACCTTCGGATTCCGATTGCGCAGATTTGCTCATAGGAGCTATTTCTTCATTGTCGGGAATAGTCAATTGCAATTGTAAACTATTAGCGATACCAGTTCCTGCATTATCTTTCTTCTCGATCTCATCCGTACAAGAAGAAAAAGCCCCACCGACAAACGAGAACAGGCAAATGATTGCGAAAATGTATTTTATTGTTTTCATATTATTGTCTCTTCAATTAATATATTTATACTATTTCCCATAAGAAACTTCAACATTTTGAGGAACCCATCTTAAAGCGTTGACATTCAACTCCAAAACAGATTGTTTTAATTTACCTGTCACATCATAATAAACGCCCGATTCCAAAGCCGTAGTTTTGTTTACCGGAATCTCATAAGCTACAGGATCGATATACTCATTCAAAGATGTGCTACCAGTAGCAACCCATTCACTCCACTCGGAAGGGAAAAATTGCTGACCATCGGGAGCTTTAATCATCGAGCCGTTACCCCAGCCTTGAGCCTCCGTTCCATTCGCATCACACCATTGGCCATGAATCACACCTCCGGCCTTTTTCGATTCGCTTACTTTATTTATCTTTTGTAATTTTCCAACCAAGTTTAAAGTCAATTCACTGTTTTGCTTTTTAGGATAAGTATAGAAAGTCAATTCTATGATATTTTGTTTGATTATATCGCCAGTGTTAGTATATGTGATATTTCCTGTAGATTCCGATCCTATTGCCGGACTGGCTATAAAAGAAGCTATAGCAACGTTGTTCACTTGAAATGTAGAAGGAGCCAATGTCCAAGTAGAAACAGTACGAGTCTTTACAGAATCACACAAGACGACCAGCCATTTTCCCTTGTGGCTAATATTCAATATGGATTCATTGAATCCGTCAGGAAACTGCAAATCACCACCATGAGTACTACCAGAACAAATTCCTATTTTTCCTTCCAATGATGAATTCTTAAAATCTTCAGCTTTAATAACTTGATGCCCAGAAGAGCTTGCGACCCGATTTATCACATTAACAACATCCTCGCCTGTTGACGTATGAATATCATATACTGGATCGGAAGGATCCGATTCATCCATCGTCAGCTTGACATGCACCTTTGCAGCCAATTGTTTCAGATTCACTCTTGCCGTTGCAGCAGTTTCTGTAAACTGATGTCTCTCCAAGGTTCCGACTTTTACTAAGGTTTGAGGATTAAAAGTTGTTGTGGCCAAGGCTGCATCTGTAACAACAGAACTTTTTAATGCGCTATATCCTTTAGACAAATCAAGATCAGTAGGATAATTGGCAATTACCAGAATATTCAGGTCTTTGTTCACCGGAGCAACCAAACCGGTTATCGTGTACAAATTCTGATTATTATCCCTATTTGTGACAGTCCAACCCGTACCTATTATAGTAGCATCCTCACAAAGGAAATCATCGACTTTATTATCTCCATCATATATCCCGACATAAAACCGGGATACATTCAATTCATCCACTGTAGCACCCACCGTTTGTTGCTCATCTGCTTTGGTCCCCTCCATCGACAAAGAGAAAGAGAGGGAAGCGGGACCCATAGGGACAGATATAGCTTCTTCATTGCTACAAGCCGTCAGCATCATCAATGCAACGACTAAACCTGTTAATATCTTTTCTATCTTCATAATATATATTATTTTACCCTTTCACGAGTTGTTATTCTGTTTTATTTATTCGGATAAATGTCACCGGCATTTATAGACTGATAAATCCAATCCAAAACATGGCATTCGATAGCACAATCAATCTTACCAGTATTTACTGTTACAGTTGCAGACAATTGATACCAGCAACCAGGTTGCACATACATATGTCCGCTATTGTTTACGAAACCATCGCTTGTCGGACGATTAATGATATAAGAACGTTCATACTCAGAACTATCTTTGCCATCAACCGTAAACTTTAGTTTTAAGGTTATCGGCTTTTCAGCATCTGTGTTCGGATAAACATTTTTGCGAAAGTAACCATTCGTTCCGTAACTATCAGGATCTGCAGGTAAATTATTATTAAAAGAGAATGCAGTGTTCGAAAAAGAAGAACCTTCGTCATACAATCCGCCGTCCTGCTTTAAGTTGGATAGGCTCACTTCTTTCAATTTGACTGTCGGATGATCTCCAGCTCCTTCAAACTTCACTGCAAACTTCACCAGTTCGACAATAGCCGTGCGGGATTGAACCATAATGGTGGTCTTTGCCGTACCCAAATCTCCAGTTGTGGAAGTACTACCGACAACATCTGTCCAATCAATAGTACCCTCACCGACTTTTATGCGGTAATCTGCATTATGCTCCATATATTTTTTTAAAGCTAAAAAATTAGAACAGGCCAGTATATTTTCCGAATTACTTTGATTGTAGTTAACGACGGCTACAGCCTTTTCTGCGACATTTACTTTGGTCAAAAACTTGATTTCTTGTGAAGTAGCATTACTATTTGTATAAGTTTCAGTATGAACCCCGACAACTTTATCATTTGAGTCTAATAGGAATAAAGCACAAGATGCAATCGCATCGGCTGTATATTCTTCAGGAGTACTACTAGCACCACCGGTTGTCGCTTTCGTTTGAGTACCACCCAAATTGATTACTGCAGAAACATAGGCTGAACCTTCTTCGGGAACTAATTTAGAGGAGTTGCCATCTAAAACATCATCTTCCATCGAGCAAGCGGCTGCTATAAATAAAAAGCACAATACGGATAATATATTCTTTAGTTTCATAACCCTAATATTTTTTCGTTTAACTTACGTCAGCAAAAGTAGGGGGAATATAAAGAGGGGGCGATAGGCGAAACTTTCAAGATTAATAGGTAAAAATACCAGAGGAAAGATTGAGAGGCGTACCCTTTAAATGCGATAGAAATAACGACAAAACAGGAGGTTCTGATAGAAAAGAGGACTAAACGGGGATATTTTCGAGTTTTAATAGAATTACCGTTATTTATGAAAGGTTTGGCTATGAGAACGGCGTATAAGGAATAAATAGAATTGTGCCAAAAGCATCATACTCACATCGATAAGGCTTTTGACACAACTATATCTATAAATTACAAGGCAACGATCGCTTCGGCATCCAGACCGGTGCAAGCAATGATAGAAGCAAGATCAATCCCACGTTCTCTCATGTTGCGGGCTATTTGGTATATTGCTTCTTCACGACCTTCCTGGCGACCTTCCTGACGGCCTTTTTCATGGCCTTCCTGGCGGCCTTCTCTGAGGGCGTAGTCCCAGACGTTTTTGTTGTCGCGGTAAACTTTGAGGCACTCTTCATATTCATCTCGCTCTTTTTTGTTGAGGCTGACGATTTTAGCTAATTTTTCAAGCCGCTCAAAGAGGGCTTTCTGGCCTTTGAAAGGCAGAGTTTCTAACTTTTCCATATATTTCAACATATAAAGCCAATAATCCAATCCGTTTTCACATTCCGCCTCTTCTTTGTCAAAGAAGGGCATTTCCAAAAAAATTTGCCGCATCAGACCACTTGCCTGGCCAGCCGGTTTCGCGGTCGGCCAGCACAATGTCTGTACGCACCTTATCCGTATTGCCGGATTTGAAATTCAAAAAGAAGATGCCGTAAACCGGACAAAGGGAGAAATCCCATTCATTCCCTTTCCGGTCTTGAGCGCAGACCGTACGACAAAGATAATAAAAACCGCGTTCATAAAAGTGATCTTGACGAGCATTTTGTACTTCGACTATAAAAAAGTTGCCTTCTTAGTCACGGCATTTCAAGTCAAACACTGCCGCCCGGCTATCCGGACATTCTGCCGGCATTTCCACATTCAGGTAAGAAAGGTCAGAGATGATATGCTCACCTTCAAAAAGATCATTCAAGAGGTCTATCAGCAAAATTTTGCTTTCTTCCTTACCAAAAAGGATTTTAAAACCTCTGTCAACAAAGGGATTGATAAATATTGCCATAGTTATATGGTTTTAGTGGTTGTCATTCAATAAACAAATGATACAATAAATATAAACATTGTTTAAATAAAAAGCAAGTGGGCAGCACAGAAAATATTTTAAACATCGGCCCAGTGAAAGTACAATTTTTTTTTGAGAAAGGGAAGAATAAAAAAACAGGCAACACGTATCCGGATTGCCTGTCTTTTAGATTATGATATTATAATTAGTTCGTATCTTCTTCGTTCTGCTCGATCACGTTCCACGGAGCGACATCGATTGCTGCGGCAACGTGGGCGTTCAATTCCGGATGGTTTTCATCTTCCGAACCTTCACCGGTGATTGTGATTTTCAACTTATAGATATAGTTTCCTTCTACTTTTGAAGCACCGTCCGGATGTTGCAAGATTACACGGAAATGCTTCAGTTCTGCCGGAGCACCAGCGTAACGCTGGAATTTACCACTGATAATCAAGCCGGTCTTATAGGCAGCCCCTTCAACGTTGGGGAATGCATACGCTACAAATTGTTTATCTTTATTGTCGTTTGAAGTAAAATCGGCAGTATAAGTTGTTGCTTCAGCCGCTGTAGATTCAGAATAAACAGGAGTATTGGCTGTACCATAAGCCTTAACCAAAATCTTCTTTATTGGAGAATCCGGAGAAATCCATCCTTTATTTTCAGTTGTTGTCTCTACATAAGAGTCTGATTTATAACCTTTATAATATTCATCATTTCCCTTTTTAACACCATCTGTAGCAGTAGCCAACGGACGGACATTTGCCAATGCAAATGACTCCAATGTAAAGGTTGCACCTTTATAATTCTTCTGGATGTCGATTGTCAGCTGATCCACCTGGACACGGGCAATCATACGCGTCAACACGATAGCTTCATTACCCGTAGGAACCGTTGCAGCTGCATCTGTAACGCTTTTGCTATATTTTACTGTCCCTCCATTCTTTTGTACCCAGTTCTCTACATACCCATTGTCCTGCACCAACGGCTTAAGACCTGAAAACGAGATCTTTTCACTAATCATTGGCAAATAGTTTGTACCAGGAACGTAAGTATCAATAGCTTTCGTAAGTACCAATGTCTTCAAATTTTCATAAGATGAAGGATTAACAAGTTCTCCATTTGCAACAAGTGCCATTTCAAACTCGTCTGTGCTCGGATCGGCCACCGTATTTCCCGGAGTCACCTTGACTATTATATGCTTGATCTCCGTAATTGTTTTATCTCCTTCAGCTGTAACTGTTTCTCTGGCGACAAGAGCACCATCTTTTTTGAAAACATAAGCTGTCAAGGTATTTACAATCGTTTCGTTTGTCAAATTATCAGATCCAGTAAAACTCCCTTCAGCAGAAGCCTTCGTCTGCTGCGTCAACGTTGTCGTAGCGAAGGATATCTGTGCGTCCACCTGTGCTTTCGGGCCGTTGTTCCCATCATCGTCCTTTGAGCAGCTTGCCATTGTGCAGACTGCCAAGCTTGCTAAAAATAAGTTTCTTAGTTTCATTAGTTCTAAATTTTTTAATGTTTCTATTTATTTTACCCTCTCACTATTTCACTACAGCTTCTTGATTGACAGGCCCCCATCCTACGACTTCGACACTTACTCTCAAATCACCTTTAGAAGGAACCGGAGGCGTGGGAGGATCAGGAGGTGTAGGATCGTCGATATCGATACCTTCGAAACTGTTCGGACCGAAAGTAATATTCAGACGATAGATGTAATTACGTTTCACATACTTATGAGAATCGCCTTTCAAAACAACTCCGTTTTCATTGATTATAGCGGCAAACTCTTTCGTTTCTGCCTGATAATTTGATGTTGCCAGAATTGTAGCATTCACAACAAGCTGTGTCGGATTGTTGCTATCCGTATTTTCCATCACATACTGGCGGAACGGTGTTCCGGAAACCGGAAGGTTTTGCCCCAAAGTGACAGCAGAACTGTTTACCAAATTCCCATCGGCCATAACTGCACCCCAATAAGCCGTGCTGGCAAAACGGGAAGCAGTTTTCTGGTTGGCAAAATAGATGCTGTTGATGCGGACGGTACGGCCTTTCAGCTTTCTATTCGCATCGAAATCTGTCGATGCACTCTTTAGTTCGATGCGGGCAGCCAGACGAGTCAATTCCAATGGAGAATAAATATTGTTGATATTCGTCTGCGTCGAATATCCGATATAGTTGTCACCTTCTTCCAACCGGTCGTTGGAGGTAATCACTTGGGCACTCATGGCAAGGTTCGACTGCGATTGGTCTGACAACTGCGCCAAGCGATCTTGGAAATCGCTGTAAGAAGCCACTCCACTAAAAGCGTTCTCAGGGACATTGGCTAAAATGGCAATTATGGCATTTGTCGCTTTTGTCGGGACATTCAGCACGGTAGCCTCCCCACCGGAAGCAGACATACCGTTCGTCCAATAAGGATCGACCAAAATTTGTGAACCGTCGGAAGTAAATGAAAGGACTGCTATGTTATTAATATTTGTCTCGCCTTCGAGCGCGTTCTCGTCTCCATCCACTTTCAACGACGAACCCGGAGCAGAAGCTCTCACCTTAATATCCAGCGTGGCATCCTTCATATCTTTCACATTATCCACCCGCTGGCTGTCTTTCGAGCAGCTTGCCAAAGCGAACAACGCCAAACCGACTGCTATTATATTTCTTATCTTCATATCTATACTTCTTTTTTAAAGATTAAAATATTATATCTTCTTCCACTACACCCCACGGAGTGATACGCATCTTGGCCGAAATGTTGCCGTCTTCGCCGAACAGGAGCAGCACATCCAAACGGCCACCTTCGGGGATTTCGAACGGATCGCCATTATCGTCCACATAAACAGTCTTGTTGACCCTTCCATCCTTGCTGGTGATCGAGATACCAAGATTCTCACCGGCGAAGGAGTTCTGCTTGCCGCCGAACATGGTCTTGTCGATGACACCGGTCGTCAGCCATTCCTGTGCCGTGTCGTAGGTTCCTTCCGGATTATAAGCGACGCTGTCGCCGGTCAACGTACCATTATTATCGTGCGTATCCAAAGTACGGTTAATAAAGAAATCGAAATCTGCCGCACTCTTCAGGCCATAGGACTTCAACGCATTGTTCAAGCCGGAGGTCTTGATCGTGTAAGTTCCGGTTTTAAGGCGGATCACCACCTGGCCGTCACCGCCGACGATACCGCTGCCGAGCGAAGTCACATCCTTCGTCCCGAAATAGAGGCTGTCGGGTGATTGTGCGAACCCGTCTTCCGAGCTTTTCAACTGCACCTTCAAGTCTTCCAATTGCTTCGGGTCTGTAACCGACTGGTTGCCTCCTTTGAGGTTTCCCCAAGCAACAATATTCAGTTTTGTGTTGTCCGGATAGTTATCCAGTTTGATAACTTCCTTGGCAAGGATGAAATCTTTATCTAAATTACGCGTCTCAAGCAATTTCTTGTTTTCATCGAAGATATATAAAGTGGCATCTTCCACCAATCCCAAACTGGTAATATCCGTGATATCTGTGCCGTTCAGCCCTTCAACCTTCAACGTCAGTTTGCTACATTCAGCCAGATCGTCTTTGATGCACCCCGTCAACATGGCTGCAAGTGCAGTTGCCACCAGTAAAAGAGACTGTTTTATAAATGTTATATGTTTCATAATTATATATTTATATCTTATTATTACCCTATTCCACATCAATCTACATCTTCATTGATTTCGATCACATTCCAATCTGCCACCTTAACATGCGCAGCAACATGCGCAAAAGCTGCAGGGGTAAACGGATCGTCCGAACCGGATCCCAAAATCTGCACGGTCACGTCATATTTTGTATTGCGCTGGATATGTACATTCTTCTTACCCGCGTCACCGGAGATCGTTCCGCCCTGGCTGTAGTCATTGACGATAACCGTATAGTAGCGATTCTCCTCAGTCACTTCATTATCTCCGATCTTATATGTGTAAGTACCTCTCAAGACCAATAAGGTGTAGTTATGTTTTCCATCTACTCCGGTTTCTCCATTTTGGTTCGGGTAGACGTAACAAGGAGGGACACTTGTGTTTGTCCAGTCGAGGTCTATAGTACTTGCATCTGTTCCTGACTCAACTGTTATTGTTTGAGCAGTGCTCAATACACGCAACATAGAGTCATCGCCTTTAGCCCTTCCTGTTTTATAGGTTCCCTCACGGGAAGCATATTTTAGAGGTGCTACATAATATTCAGGGTTTAATGTTCCTTCAGCCGTCAACGGTGACTGTTCGATTGTCGTAACATTGTCGGCGCTGTAAGTCCCGATCCCGGCAGTGCTCTTCACATTGGCTACAAAAACAGAATCCAATGTAAAACTTACATTTTTATATTCCGGCTTTGCCGCATCCGGTGTTTCCGGCAGTAAAACGCCTTTCAACTTAATAGCGGCAACCGTACGGGTCAGTTCAACGGGGTTTTCACCATAAATTTCTGTTCCTGCACCATATCCATCAACTGTTATTGGTCCTTCTTTACCGAAGCCCACGAAGTTCGTACCCGCAACAAGCTCGACAGACAAAACCTCGCTACTCATCGTAAGTCCGTTTTCCTTCGTCTCCGAAGAAAGGGGGGTCGCAAGTTTGAGGACATCTCCCACCTTCAAACGATTATTCGAAACAGGGCTGTTGACAGAGGCCGTCAGTTTGCTCAATACACCGGCATCCAAGTTTGCAATCAGCAATAAATTGACTTTTCCCGACATCACTTCTCCTTCAATCACGGTAGTGTTTGTCGGATTTTCATAATTCTGGGTAAAAAGGGCAGCGATCGTGCCAACTGCGATATTATTGTCATTGTACGCCCCATTATTAAAGACTACCGCCGTCAACGTTTTCACTTCGAAATCCCAGGCAGGTGTCGCCCCGTCATGATCGTCGTCTATAAATCCGCCTTTTGTCTTTACCCTATTATCCGTCTGGACAGCCAGTGACAATGTTGCATCCGGCACGACAGGCGTAATCATCGGATTCACCGGATCGTCATTGTCCGAGCACGAAAAGAATGCACAGGCCATCAATGTTATCAAAAAGCAACTTTTCAGTTTCATAGATATAAATATTATTTTGTTTTTTTTACCTTATAAAATAATCACAATACAAAGATAGTCTACAAATAAAACGGAAAAGATAGGTAGTTCTCTCTTTGTTTATAGACGATTCTATCAAACTGCCTATGTGATAGTTTTAGCTCTTATCCTGCGATATACACCAACAAAGGGTTTTTATTCACAATTAACTATCACTCTATCACCCGGAGGCCTTACGCCTCTCATACTCAACCGTTAAGAATGTGATAGCAACCGTATTTCATCTATCACACATCTATCACACCTACAAAGAAGTGCAAACAAGCGATCTTTTTCAACAAGATATACCATTGAAAGCCAAACGAGTAGGCACTAAAATCGCTAAACATGGGGGTGTCGGCAATTCCTACACCCCCATGTTCAGCCTCCATACATCCGGGTGTACGTATTACTTACATCCGGGTGTTCCTTCACTTTTATGCTTGCTCTTACCATTTCCGACAGTATGGTTTGTGAAAAAAGTATCTATGTTTATTGTAAAAGTATGTAAATTCAGTGTTAATTATAACCGGACAAAGGCTTCACCTGTATAAACGCAAAAAAGTGCTTCCGGGCAGGAAGCACTCTTTTGCTATTTTAGGGTGATTAGTGAACAGGAGTAACCTGAGAAACCTCTTCCCAATCCTCAACCACGGTCTTAACCTTCAAAGAAGGTCTGTCACCATCTGAACCACCACCAATACCGGCAACTGCTAAAGAAATTTTGTAGTTCTTATTAGCAAGAATACCAGCACCTTTATCTTGCCCTGTTATTGTACCAGTTTTACCGATCTCAATATTGTAAAAACTGTCGTATGTATTATTAATTGTCTGACCATTACGTACAGCATTTTCTACTACCATTGTACCGTTAAGCGTGAAAGCGGTAGGATTATCATTCGTATATTCCGTTGAGCCTTCTGCCTTAGTTCCTTCATTAGGCAATACATAGAATACAATAGATTCAGGTTTTGTTACAGCCTGCTCTTGAGTTGTTTCGCTTATAGTATAGATAGCAAAAGTTACAGTTTCATCTGATTTTTTATAAGAATCATTTTGTTCTTTATTCTGATGATCATTCCATTTCCAAACGTCAGCAGCTAAACCACCAACAAAATCAGTTCCAACAGCATAAGATCTTTCATTACCTGTACCGCGTTTTGCAAAAGTAACCGTAGAGCTTTTAGGAGCCAAGTTTACAGATGCTGACTTAAAATCAAATTTAAACGTACCTGCAGTAAATACATCTTCAGTTCCCTGTTGACTCATATCCAAAGTTAAATCAACCAACTCTACACGAGCCAAGTCACGAACCAAAGTCAACGTCGTTACATTGTCACCAGCTGTAATTGTTACATCTGTAGAAATACCATGCATCGGTAAATTCGTTCCAACTATGTTATCGGTAACATTAATGACTTTATTTTCTGGTACGGTTGTCATTTCCGCTCCAAAATTAGCGAAACCCACACAATAAAGTTTCTGGCCTACTTCCAAATTGTCAAAAGTGTAAGTATATCCCGACTTAATTTCCGAAGTAAGATAGACACGACTAACAACTTCGTTTGTGCTCTGCTCAAGCAAAAAGATATTAATATTATTTACAGCAGTTTCAGAATCAGCCGCAATATCAGCCTTTGTTGACTTTACCCCCAGATCAATCGTCAGAGAAGCATCTCCCTTAGCGTCCGGACCATTGTCAATCACATCGTCCTTCGAACAAGAAGCGAACGCACATGCAATCATAGTTGCATACATTAAATTTCTTAGTTTCATATCTGTCTCTTATACACATCTCCGAGCCCACGAGACTAGGCATGATCT
>ENA-OZJV01000850-OZJV01000850.1-human-gut-metagenome-genome-assembly--contig:-NODE-850-length-13929-cov-21.666571_pt1 | contig 13929 bp, 12 predicted proteins | sample MGYA00244179_ERZ653756 | MGnify/ENA primary metagenome ERZ653756 (study PRJEB26926, sample SAMN06165332) | human gut metagenome | biome: ENVO:00009003; feature: ENVO:2100002; material: ENVO:00002003...
AAATGCACTATAGAAGTACTCACACTGTATCTTCTTTAATGCGGGGAGTAATAACATTTGTAGGCAAATATTTATTGCCCCCAAAATAATGACAGTCCAAACTGAGAAATACGATTTGATAAAATTAATAACTTCTTCTTTTTTTAATACCCCCCCCAACATAAAATAGAACAACCAATTCCAAAGTCTAAATGTTTGTGGAATTGAGGATTCCAATACTCCTTGTAATATTTTAGTCTTCAATGATGTGTGACATATTTGTTGTGTATATACAATAAATTCAAAAAAACACAACGCTAATAATATTGCCACAAATGATTTGAAGTTGTTGATGAAGAGTCTATTGATATAAGGATAAATAAGATATATAATTATCATTGCTCCAAAATACCAAAATATTGAGAATGCACCTCGTTTTATAAATGCACCGATAAAGTTCTTCATTATATCTAAATAATCGAATTGATAGCCATTTAAGAAGCGCCAAATCCAAAATATTAATGTATAACTAAAGGTGCAAACAGCAACAAATTTAATTATATGTATAATTTTTGTAATAGAATATGAGAGATCCAGATGATTCCTTCCCAAAAGCAAATAACCACTTACCATGAAAAACAAAGGTATAGCACAGACAGATATTCGTCCCACAATGTTGCCACTTATATTTCCCTCATTGAGCGAAACAAAAACGCCTGCACAATGGAGTCCCATGACACATATCATTGCAATTACTTTAATTAAATCTATTGTTTGAATTCTAGAATTCTGCATAAAACATTAGTATTTATTGCTTTAGTAATTTATATGTTTCCACTGGCCATTTCCAAGAATTGTATGGTATATTTCCTAAACACATAGCTATCGGAAATGAGTATAGTCCAAATCCAAGATATATTAAAAGAAACATAAGGGATATCGATGTTATGCAAGCTACAATAGCTGCATTTAAAAACGGTACAATATTTTGAGAGCTAATTAGCATAGAGCAGTTTCCATGTGTAAGTTCCATTAGATAGAATAATGCATAAATCAGAATAACTCCTGTTTGGGGCAAATAAGTTTTAGAATGAAAAATCTCAAGAATGACATTACCCCAGAAAATCAGAATAACGAAGCCTACCATCCAAATTAAATATCCAATTAATTGACATCGTATGAATATGTCTCTGATTGCCTTTATAGATTTTGTTACCCACAATGCACAGATACGAGGATAATAAGTATTAAAAGGAACTCGCGCACATGTTACTATGATACCCATAAGTTGTAATGCAAGCCCTAGTTCAGCAACATCATTAATACTGAGAAAGGCGCCGGCTATGAATATATTAGCTTGGGAAAATGCGAATGTAGTTAAACTTGCTAAACCAAATCGTTTTGCATTATGCCAAATTATAGGGAAAAGATTTTTATGCTTTACTGAATGACTTTTTAATTTAAACCTGAAGTCCTTATCATAGAATCCTTTAAGACAAACGACTCTTGCGGTCAGAGCACTAAGAAAATTACCAAAAACCAATGCCCAAAGCCCCCATTGACTTAATATAAGTAAATATACTATTATGATATAAACTATTTTGGATATAATAATTGTCTTATTAAGCAAATCAATATTTCCTCTTCCTCGTGCAAATATATTTACATATCCATAATAGTAATTAAAAGCTGTGGAAAAAGAAAAAAAAATCCAAATTATCAATTTATTTGTTATGTATATGTCACGAGTTGCGTATTCAATATATATTGTTCCTAATGAAATAAGTGAAATAAATAGTATTATTGAAATTCTAGCATAAGTGCGTTTGCTGGTATATAATAAAGACCCTAGAAGATTATAATCTATTTCACCGTTATCTGACAAAACGGGACTGCCTTCTTTAATAATCTCTTTTGCCCCTCTGAAAACAAATGATATATTCCGACTAAGAGAACTTGAAAACCCAAAATCAAGAAGATAAGACAACGAGGAAACCGATAGGAAGATATACCATACGCCTAATGTAGATTTGTCTAAATATGCCAGAATTATTGGCAATATTATTATGGCAGAGGCATATTGAAAAAACTGCGTTATGTAACTTAATACGACGGTTTTTTTATTTACAATAAATTCTTCTGACATGATTTGAGGCTCTTAAGGATTATTTATCCTATAAATTTTCTTTTTATACTGCCCAATATCTTACGTATTAATTTCAAGGTCTTGACTGCTCTTAGGTTACCAGAGAGTAATAGCTTATTAGTTATCCGTTCATGTATACTTAGAAGAGGGGAACTTATTGAGAATTTATTGATTTCAGGAAAAGTATTGCACCAATCATTAATCGAATCGTTGTCTAAGAATAACAAATTGTCATTCTTAAATGAGTATTTTCTGAGATTTAGGCTCTCCAAACATTGATTTAAAATTCCAATATTAGCTAAGTGTTCTTCTACTTGACGTAAATTCTTAACTTCTTGTGAAATACGTAGCTTCGACGACTCTCGGTTTTTAGCCCATGATTTAACAGTCTGAGTCTCGTTTTCACAATAATGATAAAGCGGTTTTCGAAGAATACCAATCTTTTTAGTCAGAGAGAAAAGTCGTACGTTGAAACACATATCGCTCCATGGCGGACAGTTCGGGAGAAGAGTAAGACCTGATTTTTTTACAAATTCAGTTCTGTAAAATTTTGTCCAAAATGTGCCTTCCATAATTAATTGAGAGGCTAACATTGCATTAACACAGTCAATATTAGATGCGCCCTCCTTAACTCTATTCCGTCTTATAAAGCGACCGGCATATTTATCAACATAATTCTCGAACTGAAGAACGTCATAGTTGTTATCATCCATCAATCCAACACATTTGCTTATTGAGCCAGGTTCAAGCCAGTCGTCACTATCTACAAATGTAATGTATTTTCCTGTTGCGAGTTCAAATCCTTTATTTATAGAGTAACAGTAGCCCATATTTTTCTCATTATTTTGTATGGCGACTTGTTTTTCTCTCTCGGGATAATCTTTCATAACCCTGTCTAACACGGTCATACTATTGTCGGTTGAGCAATTATTTATAATAAGAAACTCTATATTCTTATAGTCCTGTTCAAAAATGCTTCTTAAGCATCTCTCAAAATATTTTTCAACGTTATAAACCAAAGTCACAATTGTGACTTTATTTGAATCCTGCATAATGTTATAATATTACTATTTAATAATTAGTCCGGAAAGGAGTGCCTGGTCGGTCCAGAGGTAGTCCCAGAGACCAAAGCGACCTATCGGTTCAATTCCTACAGACCGGATATAGTCAATTACTGTTTTGCGTACTTCGTATATGTTATGGTCGAAAACTATGTTTGCCCATGGTTCAAAACGCACATCGATTTCGATTATGTCTTCTTCGCGGATTGCGCCAAGTTTGATTAGCGGCTTGACGGACTTTTCTATAAGTTCATCGCGACTATACACATCTTTTTCGCAATACACCTCAAGCTGAAGCGATGAGCAGCCCTCAGGCACATTGTCGGGACTTTTTAAGGATGGGGAATATACCCTTGCCGGCAATATATCCTTATCATAAATATACCACCAAAGATACGGAGGAATATTTTTACCTTTCAGTGCTATGGAAATCTGATATCCGGAGGTGCATTTTAGCAATCTTGCGGCTTTTCTGACATCTTCAGGCACTTCATTTTTCAACCTCGATATCAATAACGGAAGTGGCATTGAGGATATAAGCCTTGAATATTGATATTCCATTCCATTGGCTGTCTTCAGGGTGTGGTTTTTGACATCAATTTCGACCACTTCGGAATTGTATCTTATATCGGCATCTTTAGCGAGTTCGGACAGATATTGCTTAAAACCTCCTTTCGTCGGATAGCGCATCTCTTTTGCATAATATGTGACCGGAGTCTCCGCAGAGTTTGCGCCCTCAACCACCTCGTCAATGGAAGGTTGATATAACCGATTTCCGACCCACTTGGTTTCCAGCTCGCTCGCCTCACACATCCAGTATTTTGGAGTGTATGCCATTGGGAAATGTTCGGCAAAAGTGTTTCCATACTGAATCCTCAGCCACTGCTCATAATCATGTATGGCAGTGACGTCAACATTATTAGGACGCGACTTGAAGTCCTCGATAATCTTATCCTTTTCTTCTTTTGATAGTGGATATAAGTTATTTTGTGCAGGATGCTTAATCCATTTCCCTTTATAAACATTGAATGGATTGGGTGTGTGGCGGATGATATTTCCTTCTGTGGATTTGTTGAAAATATCATTTACTTTCTCATTATTGGTAAATGAAAAATGTACGAATCTGTCAAACCTGAAGCCTCCGGCAACGGTAAAATTACCGGCAAGTCCACCGTAAGTATCATCCTTTTCGAGGATGATCGGGGAATATCCTTTGCCCCTTAAGGCATACGATGCTCCAAGACCGGCAATTCCTGCTCCGATTATTAAAATATTATTCATTATAGACTGAGAGCCTTAAAAGCATTTTTCAGCTTATCTTTTTTCATTATATTATCCAGCCGGGAGGTGTCGCATTTCAAGTCCATGGCTTCATTTTCACGATAGGGCAGTGCGCCATATTCGACGGTGGATTTGGAGCCGAGGGAAACCTTTAGTTCTTCGATTATTTCTTTTAATGACAGGCTTATCCCTGAGCTTACATTGATAATCTTTCCTACGCAGTCAGTGTGATTCTTAAGGATGCTTCGGATTGCGTCGGCAAAATCATCGACATGTATGAAATCACGTTTCTGTTCACAGGGGGTTACTTTCAGCGTCTCTCCTGTTTTTAGACGGCTTATGACATAGGGGATGAATTTTGACGGGTTTTGTCCTTCACCGAAGAGGTTTCCAGGGCGGACTACCATTGTTGGGAATCCATAATTACGATGCAGCATCAGGGCTGTATTAGTGGTAAGCTGCTTTACAAGGGCATAGGGCGAATTAGGCTCTTCGCGCATTTCCTCCTTGTAGGGTGAGGGTGCCGTGCCGTATTCCTCTGAACTACCGAACTGAATGAACATCCTAAGTGCCTTTTCGTTCTTGAATCGTTCATACAGATTGAGCAGGATCTTCAAGTTTGAATTTATAAGGGAGTCGAAGAGTGAAAAGTCCCGTTCTGCTGTCACTATTGATGCCAGGTTGATTATGAAATCCGGAACCGGGTGACTGTCGGGTATCTTCTCGTCCACCAAATCCATTTTTACTGTTTTGACTCTCGGATAATGGTTAAAAAAACAGTCATCAATGAACTTGTCAAATACTGTTATCTCATATTCGTCGGATAGCAGTCTGACGAGGTTTTTCCCTATGAAGCCGCTCCCTCCAACTAAATAAAGGGTCTCTTTCATGCCGCTATGCTCTTATCAAGCGAGGGCATGAAAAAGCAGACGTTTTTACCCCCCCGTTTGTTAAATTTAGTTAATCCGATTTCTATGGTGATGTCTTGTTGCCAGTTGGGCAATTTTGCATATCCACTGAACGGTTTCATCACCTCTCGCTTCTTGTATGGTCGTGCACCCCAATTTAGTTTCATTTTTTTGTTCAATATCTTTTGATACAGCCCCACAATTTCTTTCAGGGATTTCATCTGCCCTGTGTAGACTCCGAATATTTCATTTCTGATTCCCTGGTTCTCGGCAAGCCATTCATAGGCACACTCATAGGCTTTTGCAACGTCATCGACATGCACCAGATCAAGTAGTTGCTCGCCTGCAGAAATATCAAGCGATTTGTCTGTCCCGGCTATGTCTCGAAGAAGCGTCCATAATTTAGGGCGTCTGTCATCCTCACCGTAGACATCAAACAGGCGTAATGTGATTGCACGGAAGTCGAATGCGTCCACATAATACTGCAGAATTTTTTCAAATGCCTCTTTTGTGGCGGCATACAGGTCAACGGGATTGTATTTGTCGGAATTGTAGTTCTGCCAATACGAGCCGGTTCCGATGAAAAGTCGTGTTGTGCTGTGTTTCATCGCCTCAAGCACCTGCGTACCGAATTCAATGTTGCTTCTTATCAATACAGGAATCTGTTCGGGAGTGTAATTGGTTATTACGGCAGCTGCAAGGTGCATGACCACATCTGCATTCTTGCGCTTGAAATATTCAATTAACAGGTTAATATCACCGTTATATTCAAATATGTCAATCTGCGGCTTAATGTCTTCGATATACCCATAGCCGAATTCAGGTTGCGCGATAATAGCTATGTCCCAACCCCGGTTAAGCAGATGTTTTGTGACATGTGAACCAATATAGCCTGTTGCTCCCGTTATTATTGCAGAAGGTCTCATTTCTTGATATATTCTTTAATTTGAGATGTACAGAGGTTGTAGACCGGCTCGGTCAGATAGCGGCGGTACCAGTCGACGGTGAGGGCGACGGTCTGGTCGATGTCCATGCGGGGTTCCCAGCCGAGGCGGAATTTTGCCTTGGAAATGTCGAGCATGAGCAGCTTTGCCTCGTGCAGTGCGTTGGGGTCGGAGAGGTCGCGGAGCGTGCCGGTGCCGTAGTGTCTGACCACTTTTGAGGCGACTTCCCAGACGGTCGAGATTGACTCGGCGCGCGGTCCGAAGTTCCATCCCTCGCAGTATTCGGTAGGTGATTCCCACATTTTTTTGGCGAGGAGCATGTAGCCGCTCAGCGGTTCGAGCACGTGCTGCCAGGGGCGTATCGCCTTGGGGCTGCGTATGTCTATGGGTTTCCCGGCTTCGAGGGCGCGGATGCAGTCGGGGATGATGCGGTCGAGCGCCCAGTCACCGCCTCCGATGACGTTGCCGGCGCGGACGCTGGCTATGGACTTGCCATGCCTCTGATAGTCATTGGGGTTAAAGAAGCTGCGGCGCCATGAGGCTATCGCGATTTCCGCCGCGCCCTTTGATGATGAATAGGGGTCGTAGCCTCCCATCGGCTCGTTTTCGCGGTAGCCCCATATCTGCTCCTTGTTTTCGTAGCACTTGTCGGTGGTAATCATTACCCCGACTTTCACGCTGTCGGTGGTGCGGATTGCCTCGAGGATGTTGATGGTGCCCATCACGTTGGTCTGGTATGTCTCGACCGGGATGTCGTAGCTGAGCCTGACAAGTGGCTGCGCGGCGAGGTGGAACACTATCTCGGGCTTGTATTCGGCGAAGATTTCTTTCATCCTCTCGCCATCGCGGATGTCGGCGCGAATGTCAGCCTTTATCTTTTCACCGATGCCTGAGAGCACGAAGTTGTCGCGGTCGGTAGCGGGGTCGAGTCCGACACCGATTACTTCGGTACCGAGTTCGTGAAGCCATACTGAGAGCCAGGAGCCTTTGAAGCCGGTGTGGCCGGTCACGAGCACACGCTTGCCACGGTAGAAATTGTCAAATATGTCTATGTCCATAGCTTATTTGTATTGTGCCACGAAATCCTTTATGGTCTTTATCATGTAGGCGAGCATCTCGTCGGTCATGCCGGGGTAGACACCGATCCAGAGGGTGTTGTTCATGATGAAGTCGGTGCCGCTGAGGTCGCCCACGACACGGTAGCCGGTGCCCGACTGTTTCATCTGGTCAAAAGCGGGATGTTTCAACAGGTTGCCGGCAAAGAGATTGCGGGTCTGTATCTTATGCGCCTCGAGATATTTCGACAGGTCGTTGCGGGAGAACGGCGCGTCGGGTTGCACTGAGATAAGGAAGCCGAACCATGAGGGGTTGCTCCTTTTCTGAGGCTCGGGAAGTATTAGCCACGGTGTGCCTTCGAGCCCTTCGCGGAGCACCTTGAAGTTATGGCGGCGCCTCTCGACAATGTCGTCGAGCTTTTCAAGCTGCGCACATCCGATAGCCGCCTGCATGTCGGTCACCTTGAGGTTGTAGCCGAAGTGGGAATACACATACTTGTGGTCATATCCGAGCGGCAGTTCGCCGAACTGTTTGGTGAAGCGACAACCGCAAGTGTTGTCCACGCCGCCCATGCACCAGCAGTCGCGTCCCCAGTCGCGGAACGAGTTGACAAGCCTGTGCAACAGGGGGTTGTTGGTGTACACGGCGCCGCCTTCACCCATCGTCATGTGGTGGGGTGGGTAGAACGAGCTTGTGCCGAGGTCGCCGATTGTACCGGTCTTCCGGATTTCACCTGCAATCTCATAAGTGGAGCCGAGGGCGTCGCAGTTGTCCTCGACCAGCCACAGGTTATGCTTGTCACAGAACTCCTTTACCGCTTTCAGGTCAAAGGGATTTCCGAGGGAGTGGGCGATCATCACAGCTTTTGTCCTGGGGGAGAGAGCCTCCTCAAGTTTTGTCACGTCAATGTTGTATTCCGGCACCGTGACATCTACAAACACCGGCACCGCCCCATATTGGATACATGGTGTGACCGTGGTCGGGAAGCCGCAAGCAACCGTTATCACTTCGTCACCGCGCTTGATCTGGCGGTCGCCGAGCTGAGGCGATGTCAGTGCGGAGAAGGCAAGAAGATTTGCCGATGAGCCCGAGTTGGTCAGCGAGCAGTATCTCACGCCGAGCCATTTGGCAAATTCCTTCTCGAATTTTTGTGCCCACGGTCCTGCCGTGAGCCAGAAGTCGAGCGACGAGTCCACGAGATTGATCATCTCGGCGTCATTGAAATATCTCCCCCCGTAGTTCACGAAGGTTTCCCCGGGCTTGAATTCCTTTTTCTGACCGTGGGTCTCCTTATAATATTCTTTTGTCAGCTCAAGAATCTGCTTTTTAAGTTCCTCTTTTCTGTCCATATCTTTACTTCGTTTTTATTATTAGTAACCTTTCGGGACTTCGCGCTCCCAACGCTTCCACGGTGCCGCATTTGCGGCGAGAAGCTTTTCAAGCATCGCCTTTTCCCTTATATTGTCCATGCACTGCCAGAATCCTTCGTGGATATATGACATCAGCTGCCGCTCAGCGACAAGGCGTTCAAGCGGCTCTTTTTCAAACACACAACTGTCGCCGTCGATGTAATCAAATATCTCGGGCTGCAGGACCATGTACCCGGCGTTGATTGGCGCACCGTCGCCGATGTTTTTTTCACGGAAAGATTTCACGGCGTTGTCGCCGCCGATGTTGAGTACGCCCTTGTCCTCGGCACGTTTCACGGCGGTGAGGGTGGCAAGCTTGCCGTGGGACTTGTGAAACTCCAGCAGCTTGTTGATGTCTACATCGCACACACCGTCGCCGTAAGTCATGAAAAACGGCTCGTCACCGACATATTTCTGTATGCGCTTGATTCTGCCGCCGGTCATCGTGTTGTAGCCCGTGTCGACGACAGTCACCTTCCATGGCTCACAGTTGCTGCAATGCACCGTCATCTCATTTTTATTGTCAGTATAGTCGAAGGTCACATCGGAGTTGTGGAGGAAATAGTTGGCAAACCACTCCTTTATATATTCCTGGCGGTAACCGGCGCAGATAATAAACTCCTTGTGACCGAAATGGGCGTATTCCTTCATTATGTGCCACAATATCGGCATGCCCCCGATTTCAATCATCGGTTTGGGCTTGAACTGGGATTCCTCTGAGATGCGGGAGCCGAATCCCCCCGCAAGCAGTACTACTTTCATAAAATGAGATTGCGAGTATTTTTTATGTTATTAATCCGTTTCAAATAGAAGTAAGATATCACGCGATATGCTTGATGTGCTATTCAATATCATCCGGCACTTAAACTCAGGGTGAGGGCGGCGCGGGTGTAGGGGTTGAGGTCGGGACGGGTGAGGAGGGAGCGGGTGATGGCGGCTTCGCGGGCGAGGTAGTCGGAGGAGGTGAGGTAGGGGGCGCCGGCGGAGAGGAAGCGGCTGAGGGCGGAGAGGGTGGGGGTGTCCATCGTGTCGGTGTGGTTGAGGTAGCTGGCGTGGGAGTCGAAGAGACGGCTTTTGTAAGCTGCCTCGTTACGTGTTTCGAATGCCCAAAGGTCGGCGGAGAGGAGCAGGGTGACGCGCTGGAGGGTGTCGTAATCGCTGAGTGGCGTGATGCTGCAGCCGCCCGGGAACTGCTTGTGCCAGCGGTCAAGACATACGCTTTCCCATCGGAGGGGGCGCCCGAAGAAGGCGCGGTTGCGACGGCGTATCTCTTGCGCGACGGTGTGTTGCAGCGTGTAGGCGTTTACGGTGGTGTCGCCCCGCATGTATGAATCGAATGCGTTGAGCTTGTGGCGGTTGAGGTAACCGCTGTCGGCGGGTGCATTGAATGCTATGCGGTGGATGAGGTCGTAATAGTCTAATGCGGTGAGTGAGTCGCCCATGGTGAGGGAGCCGAGGTGACGCTCGACGTTGTTGACCCATGTTTTTGCCTGTCGGCGCAGCTCTGCTTTTTCGCCGGCGCGTGAGGCTGCCGGCAGGAATATTTGCAGGCGGTTGGCGAGGGTGAATATCAGCGATGCGCTACCTTCGATATCGGCGGCGCAGGTGAAGTCAACCTGCGAGATGTCAGGTAGTTGACAGGTCATGTGATTATGATGTGGTTCCGGCGCGGGTAATCCGGGCATCTACGCCGAAGTCCCATTTGAAGCCGTTTTGTGTACCGAATTTTATGCGGTAGATGATGTTTTCGGAGGGGTCGGACTCTATTTTTGCAATGTCGCCTGTCTGTCCGGGAATCATGCCGCCGACCACTACTATGCGGTCGCCCTCTTTCGGGGTGAAACCTCCGATTGGTGCCACCTCAAATTGGGGCGTGAACTGCCCGATTGCGAGCTGGAAGTTGCGGAAATCATTTTCCGGAATTGATGCGTATGCCGTGCCGGTTGTCGCGCCGGTGGTGTAACACCATGCGAGGTCGCCGATTTTGCAGAACATCGGGAATATGTCGGTTACGCGACAGTGAAAGAATACCACGTCGGCGATGACGGGGCGACGCTCGGAGATGATTTTTTTGCCGGTGCGGCGCACTATTTCGTCGCAGGGGTAGAACATCTCGGGTTGCTGCAGCTCATCTTTGAGATATTGAAACCGGGCGTGGAGGTCGTCAAATTTCACGGCGGGGCGCAGCCGCATGGCATACCATCGCATAGGGTTGGCGACAAAGAGGCGTGACACGGCTTCCCTGATGTCATCGCGGCTTTGCTGTGACAAGTCGGTTTTTCGGCAGAGTGATAGTACCGGGATGCCTTTTGGTGCGTGACCGAGCGCGGCTGTGATGTCACCTCCTGTATATCCGCAGCTAAGCGCGGCGTATGCCCAGTATGTTTCGATTGTGTCGTTGATTGTGCCGAATATGGGGAGATTGCGGAGGTGCAGCAGGGAGAGCATCTGCTCGTTGACGTTGCGGTCGAGCTGGCGCGGAGTCTGCATAGACTGATGGAGATTGAACACATATCGGCGCTTTATCGCGATATTCCGCCGGATTATGTCGGTGGATTCGGCATTGTATTTCGACGGGACATCGCAGCGGAGCCGAGCCACGGCATAGATGTTCATGGCGCCGTTAAGCAGTGAAAAGAGGAGCATGTCGGTGGCGGTTGCCGTGTCGCCGTTCTGATAAGGGGCTGTGCGGGTGACATTTTCCATGCGTTTGAAATCGGCATCGGTGACAGCAACTGCCCACGATGTCGGCGGCAATGATTTAATCTTCTCTTTCAGATGTTTAAAGAGACTGCTGTCGGCAAACAGCCCTTCATTGGTGGCTGCGTTATACATGCTCGCCATTATGTCGAAATAATGTGATGCCGTCTTGAAAGTCATGCCACGAAGGCACATGTCGACAAGCCAATCATCAAGAAAGTTGTCGGAGATATGTGCAGGGTCGACGCCGCGATTTGTCAGAAATGTCTCGAACGTAGCGAGTGCTTTATGATAAGACTGCCGTGTCGAAGAGTGTATCCCGTCAACGCGTGATTGGAAAAACTCAATTAAGTCGTGTGTGCTATGTCGCTCTGTCTCAGTCATCAATGATTTCTGTGACATTTAACTTTATGAAAAGTCAGGAGTACTCTTACCGACCCCCTGATTCATCGCTGTGCCTTGAATTCAGGGGTTTGCAAGATATGGTGTTATGGCTAAGACCAACCATAAAGGTTTAGGTAGATGTCTGTTTAAATAGGCATCTCTACATAAGAGATTTGTTAAATCTGTATCTCCCTATAGTCCAGTGTATTGACTTGCTTTACCAAACCGTTTTGCTAAGCAATGGCACATTTACACTTACTTTAAAAGACGCTTTTGTCACTTTTATTAAGCTGTTTTCCGCTATGGTTCGGATTTTTTTCGTACTTTTGCACAAGATTAAGTATCTCTTATGTAGAGATTTGATAAATTCTGTGAATCTTAAAAATCCAACTTGGAATTAAACTCGTCAGAGTAATGGAGCCATGTGTGATTTGCGTGATTTCAATTCCTGATTCCGAGTTTATGACAATGCCTCATGAGAGGCAAATCTTCCATAGATTTATTTTTTAACATATTATCTTGTGTTTTTTACTGTTTTTACGAAAAAGTTTCTTAACTTTGCGATTGCTGCTTTCCTAAGAGGTTAGATGATGCACACACAAATAATAGTAAATTTACATATATGACACTATTTAATCATCTTATTATAAATGTCAATATGATTATTTCGCCCGGCAGAGTGAACAATTCGCTTCGCTCGGCGGTTGGATGTTTACAGATAGATTTGTCATTATGAATGATGATTGTGTCTAATTAAAAATGTTTGATTTGAAAAATTCAACCGATATCTTTATGAAGAGAATTTCAATTATTTTAGTAGGCATGGTCTATATGCTGCCCGGTGTATTGGCTGTGCTTAATCACACACACGCAATTGAGGCTTTTAAGGCGGAGACGCCTCAAGTGACTGAATCCCAGTATGCAGCTGCCGATACGACGGTAGTACAGGATGGTAAATATCTTGTCATGTTGGAACCAGTAGTGAAAAAGTAGTGCTATCTGACAGTATCACAAAGGGCGGGACACATGATGTGTTCCGCCCTTTGTCATGATTGGTGAATGTTGTTCAGCGCCGGCAGCGACAAGTCGCGCTTTGTGCAAAACCGATGATTTTGCTCTCCATAGTTAGCGCGTCAAATTGTAATAGTTTGCCAGTGAGAAGTCCATTGATGCCTGTGATATATTTTATAGCTTCTGTCGCCTGGATTGCGCCGATGATACCTGCTATTGTTCCCAGCACACCGACAGGAGCACCATTTTCCGGTATGCCGTCATTCATTCCAAACAGACAACGGTAGCATGGAGCACCCGGCACGTATGTGAATGTATGACCTTTCATACCGCATATCGCGCCATGAGAAAATGCTTTCTTTTCTTTGACGCAAAGGTCATTTATAAGATATTTTGTCCTGATGTTGTCGGTGGCGTCGATTATGAAGTCATAATCTTTTATCAATTCAACGCCATTGTCGGCGGTCAACCGGAATGGGTATGCATTCAACTTGACATCCGGATTAAGCAGCCCTAACTTTTCAGCTGCCGACGCGGTTTTCAATTTGCCGATTCCGGGAGTTGTATGAAGTATCTGTCGGTTTAGATTGCTTAGACTCACTGTGTCATCGTCGACCAGACCGATTGTGCCTACACCTGCTGCGGCAAGATAGAAAAGAGCCGGGGAGCCAAGCCCCCCGGTACCTATTACAAGTATTTTCGCCTTGCTGATTTTTTCCTGTCCCTCAAGACCTACTGCCGGCAACATTATCTGCCGGCAATAGCGCTCATTTTGTGGTTCATTCATCTGACAGTCATATTATTTGCTTTCCGGAATATTGATTTTGCCAGGCTTCGCAGGCTGGTTGATGAGCCCACGGTTGCGGAGCAATGCCTCGGGAGTGGGCTTCCTTCCACGGAACTTTACATAAAGGTCCATCGGGTCAGCACTTCCTCCAGCCTCAAGCACATTCTCCTTAAATGACTTTGCCGTCGCCGGGTCAAAGATACCTTTCTCCTTGAATAGCTCAAATCCGTCGGCATCAAGTACTTCTGCCCAAAGGTAGGTAT
>ENA-OZJV01000864-OZJV01000864.1-human-gut-metagenome-genome-assembly--contig:-NODE-864-length-13781-cov-4.399607_pt1 | contig 13781 bp, 4 predicted proteins | sample MGYA00244179_ERZ653756 | MGnify/ENA primary metagenome ERZ653756 (study PRJEB26926, sample SAMN06165332) | human gut metagenome | biome: ENVO:00009003; feature: ENVO:2100002; material: ENVO:00002003...
TCTACACTCGACTAGTCGTCGGCAGCGTCAGATGTGTATAAGAGACAGATGTATGCTTTTAACAATCAATGGCAACTCCGGCAACGGACAGAGATTGTAGGTGAAGCTCCTTCGGCAGATATGAGGGAGTGGACAGCAAACATGTTTGTAGAGAAAGTGAGAACAAACGTAAGGGAAGCAATGGCGGATTCCGTACTATTGCTTAACACATCTTCACGTACTTATATTCCTTTTGTTGAGTTGGGCGAAACAAGTGAATACTATCATCATGATATGTATCATCTGCTGGCTACCCGCGGTATTGTAGCTTTACAGCAGGTAGCGGGATTGGATCGTGCCACTCCGGTGGAAGATATTTCGGAAGATTCGTCTGCTGAAAAAGAATCTTCGGTGAAACAGGATATTATAGCAATTTATGGAAATATGATTGCTGCTTATAAAGCATCCGGTTTGAAAGAAGGCTATGTGTTGACAGCGCTCAGCTATTTAGAGTGGAGACGTGATTCAGATAGAAACATCCGGCCTTTCGGACTGAAGAAAGGATTGTCGGGATTAACAGAAGATACCTACGTTACTGCACTGAATGAACTGAAAAGCAGATTTAAATCAGAGAGTATTTGTGCTGAAGTTTATTTGGCCCAGGCTCGCTATGCGATTGAAAAAGAACAGCAAACGTCAGCTTTGCAGCTTTGTGATGAGGCCATCCGTTTATACCCCGGTTATCGTAGAATTAACGCTCTGAAGAATTTGCGCGAAGATATCCTGTCACCGTTTCTGAATGTAACTGCGGCTGCAACAGCTTTCCCTGGTGAGGAAATCGAAATAAGAGCTTCGCACAAGAATCTGGATGGATTTACACTTCGTCTTTATCAGGCAAAGAAGTTGATAAAGGAACAGCACTTTGCAGTTCTTCGTCCCGAAGACTACCGGACGCAGGATACGGTATTTACCTTTAAAGCGCCGGAAGTCGGACAATATGTAATGCGTATCGTTCCGGATATTCGTGCCAAGAGAGACAGTGAAAGCAAATTCAATGTGACACGTTTCAAAGTATTGACCTGCCGTTTACCGGGAAATCAATATGAGGTAGTGACGCTGGACGGACAAACGGGACACCCTATACCGAATGCGAAAATAACTCTTTATACGAATGACGAAAAAGTATTGCAGGAATATACAACCGGGGCAGATGGCAAAGTTGTCTTCCCCTGGAAATCCGAATACAGATATTTGAAAGCTGCTAAAGGTATCAATACCGGTATGCCGTTTCAAAGTATTTACGGTGGAAGTTATGGATATTACGGAGATGAAAACAAGGTCTCCGAAGGAATGACTTTGTTGACGGACCGTTCTTTGTACCGTCCCGGTCAGACCGTATATGTGAAAGGAATTGCCTATGTACAGAAATCTGATACGGCAAATGTACTTCCGAACAAGGACTATACTGTTGTTTTGATGGATGCAAATAATCAGGAAGTTGGACAGAAAGCGGTTCGTACCAATGAATTCGGCTCGTTTACTGTCGATTTTGCATTGCCATCCGCTTGTCTGAATGGGATGTTTTCGTTGAAAGCCGGCGAGGGAAGAACGAATATTCGCGTGGAGGACTATAAACGTCCGACGTTTGATATTACTTTCGACAAGCAGCAGGGCAGTTATCAATTGGGCGATAAGGTAGAGGTGAAAGGTAAGATACAGTCTTATAGCGGTGTGTTGCTGCAAGACCTTCCGGTAAAATATACAGTGAAGCGTTCTGTTGTCGATCTTTGGAGACTGGCGGAAAGTACGCAGATTGCTTCCGGTGAGGTAATTGCCAATGAGGACGGGGAATTTACGATTCCGGTTTTTTTGGAAGAAAATAACGCCTATAAGAATAATACCAGAATCTATTACCGCTACTCGATAGAGGCTACTGCAACCAATGTAGCAGGTGAAACACAGTCGTCTACAGATGTGATAGCAGCAGGTAACCGTTCACTGATTCTACAAACAGAATTAAAAGAGAAGACCTGTAAGAATCAACCGTTTAACACTGTATTTAAGGTACAGAATCTGAATGGGCAGCCTGTTGAAGTAAAAGGTACATTCTCCCTCTATCAGGCGAAAGATGCGGACTTCAAGCAACTGGACGAGAATCCGGCTGCAACAGGTACATTTACTTCCAACGAAGAAATGACGATTGAGTGGGGAAACCTTCCTTCCGGACCGTATGTGTTGAAAGCAGTCGTAAAAGATGGACAGGGCAAAGAAGTGACGGCTGAGGCCAACACCATTCTTTTCTCCCGCGAAGATAACCGTCCGCCGGTAGAAACGACCGTTTGGTTCTATGAGGCAAATACGGAATTTGATGCAACGCATCCGGCCGTGTTCTGCTTCGGAACTTCGAAAAAAGATGCTTATGTGATGATGAATGTATTCTCCGGTAATAAGTTGCTGGAAAGCAAGACTATGAATCTGTCCGACACAATTGTACATTTTAAATATCCATATCAGGAAAGCTATGGTGACGGAGTACTGGTAAGTTTCTGTATGGTAAGAGACGGACAAGTCTATCAGGAACAGGCAAGGCTGAAAAAGCGTCTGCCGGACAAGACATTGACCATGAAATGGGAAGTATTCCGTGATAAGCTGCGTCCCGGACAGAAAGAAGAATGGAAACTGACTATTAAGACACCGCAGGGACAGGCTGCCGAGGCAGAAATGCTAGCAACTATGTACGATGCTTCGCTGGATAAGATATGGAATAGAAAACAGAATTTCAGTGTATTCTATAATCAGATCATCCCTTATTCTAGTTGGATGGGCGGATATTTCGGTAATAATTCGTTCAATTACTGGTGGAATAATAAATACTTCAAAGTACCGACAATGGAATATGACTATTTTGTGACGCAGGAAACGATGTCGATGGACCAGGCGTTGAATGGAATGGTGCCGGGAGTGATGGTCAGAGGATATGGCGTGCAAAAGCAGGCCTCAATGACGGGCAGTATGATGATACGGGGCGTTTCGAGAAGCAAGGCGGAAGCAAAATATGTACCTGCTTTGGCTGGAAGTGTTGCTGAGGATGCGGTATTTGAATCAGAGTTAGTGTCAGTAGAGGCAGGCAAGCTGGACGGCGCATCCGAAGAAGAAACTCTTCCCGAAGCTCCCGCCGATTTGCGTACGAACCTTGCGGAAACAGCCTTCTTCTACCCGCAACTTCGTACCAATGAACAAGGCGAAGTTTCCTTCTCCTTCACTATGCCCGAAAGTCTGACCCGCTGGAACTTCCGCGGTTACTCTCATACCAAAGGTATGCTGATGGGCACACTGGACGGTGAAGCCACTACAAGCAAAGAATTTATGCTGACTCCTAATCTACCTCGTTTCGTACGTGTCGGAGATAAGACATCTGTTGCCGCCTCCATTTCCAACATGACCGGAAAGCCGCAGGCCGGTACGGTGAGCATGATTCTCTTTGATCCGATGACGGAAAAGGTAATCAGCACACAAAAACAGAAGTTTACCGTAGAGGCCGGAAAGACAATCGGCGTCAGTTTCATGTTTACCGTGAGTGATAAATACGAGATACTGGGATGCCGGATGATAGCCGACAGCGGTACCTTCAGTGATGGCGAACAGCAGTTACTTCCGGTGCTCAGCAATAAAGAGCATTTGGTAGAAACGCTTCCGATGCCTGTCCGTGGAGAAGAAACACGTACTTTCTCTCTCGACAGCCTGTTCAATCATCACAGTAAGACGGCAACCGACCGTAAACTAACCATTGAATTTACCGGAAATCCTGCCTGGTATGCTATTCAGGCATTGCCTTCATTGAGCCTTCCGGAAAATAATAATGCCATTTCGTGGGCTACCGCTTACTACGCAAATACACTGGCTTCCTACATCATGAACAGCCAGCCGCGTATAAAAGCCGTATTCGATAGCTGGAAGCTACAGGGTGGAACAAAGGAAACCTTCCTGAGCAACCTGCAAAAGAATCAGGAAGTGAAGAATATCCTGTTATCCGAATCTCCGTGGGTACTCGAAGCACAAACGGAAGAACAGCAGAAAGAACGTATCGCCACTCTGTTCGATCTGAACAATATCCGTAGCAACAACATTGCCGCATTGACAAGATTGCAGGAATTGCAGAATTCAAGCGGAGCATGGTCGTGGTATAAAGGTATGACCGGCAGCCGTTACGTCACTACCTACATTGCCGAATTGAATGCCCGTCTGGCTATGATGACAGGCGAGCAACTAAGCGGCACGGCGCTTGCCTTGCAGAAGAATGCCTTTACCTATCTCCATCAGGAAGCTCTGAAGGAATATAGAGAAATTCTCAAAGCACAGAAAGACGGTGTGAAGTTTACAGGTGTTTCCGGAAGTATCCTGCAATATCTGTATCTGATCGCTCTGTCCGGCGAACAAGTTCCGGCTTCCAATAAAGCCGCCTATACCTATTATCTGTCCAAGATAGGCGAAATGCTTCCGACCGCTTCGATGGATACGAAAGCGATTGCCGCTATCATTCTGGATAAGGCCGGACGGAAGAAAGAAGCTCAGGAGTTCATCGCTTCACTGAAAGAACATCTGACGAAGACGGACGAACAGGGAATGTTCTTCGCCTTCAATGAAAACCCGTATACTTGGGGCGGAATGAAAATGCAGGCTCATGTAGACGTAATGGAAGCGCTGGAACTGACAGGCGGAAATAACGATACCGTAGAAGAAATGAAACTCTGGTTGCTCAAACAGAAACAGACCCAACAGTGGAATTCTCCGGTAGCTACTGCCGATGCTGTCTATGCCTTACTGATGAAAGGCGTAAACCTGCTCGACAATCAGGGAGACGTGCGTATTGTCATTGCAAAGGAGGTGCTGGAAACTGTCTCTCCAAGCAAGACTACCGTACCGGGACTGGGCTATATCAAACGCTCGTTTACACAGAAGAATGTAGTGGACGCCCGTAAGATAGAAGTCGAAAAGAGAAATCCGGGCATCGCGTGGGGAGCCGTTTACGCGGAATATGAATCACCCATCAAGGATGTGAGACAACAGGGAGGAGAACTGAATGTGCAAAAGCAACTGTATGTGGAACGTATGGTAAACAATGCTCCTCAACTACAGCCTATTACAGAAAAGACCGTTCTTCAGGTAGGCGATAAAGTAGTTTCCCGTTTGAGCATTCGTGCAGACCGTCCGATGGACTTCGTACAGTTGAAAGATCAGCGGGGCGCCTGCTTCGAACCGATCGGCAGCGTATCCGGTTACAACTGGAGTAATGGAATCGGCTATTACGTAGACATCAAGGATGCTTCCACCAATTTCTTCTTTGACCATTTAGGAAAAGGAGTGTATGTGTTGGAGCATAGCTATCGTATCAGCAGAGCGGGAACCTATGAGACAGGTCTGGCAACCATGCAATGCGCCTATGCGCCGGAATACGCTTCGCACTCGGCTTCGATGACAATTATTATTAAATAACGTGCGGAGAAGATTTCTTCCCCACCGGTGAGCAGGGCACTCGCCACCGATAAGGAAGGTGTTCCCCACCGATGAAGGCTGCCTTCATCGGTGGGGAACTTTTTGTTGATGAATACCGCGTTGCAGGAGTTGTCACAGGGTAAAGTATTTTCTCAAACGGTGTTAATCTATGTAATCTGTGATGAAAAACTCATCTAAAACTCCTACATTTGTGGACCAAAATAAAATATATCACATGAAACGTACTTTACTATTGATATTTACTCTGCTTACTGTCACTTTGGCAACTGTTGCCCAACCCCGTATTTCCTCTAACAAGGAGACGCACAACTTTGGACAAATAGAATGGAAAAAGCCGGTAACAGTAGAATATACCATCACCAATACCGGAAACGAGCCGTTGGTGCTGACCAATGTCACGACTTCCTGTGCCTGTGCCGTAGCCGACTGGACAAAGGAGCCCATTGCTCCGGGTGCCAAAGGAACTGTGAAAGCTTCTTTTGACGCGAAAGCGCTGGGACGTTTTGACAAGTCGATAGGCATATACAGCAATGCCACTCCGAATCTGGTTTATCTGAAATTCACCGGTGAGGTAGTGCAGGAAATCAAAGATTATTCAAAACTTCTTCCGTATGCCATCGGCAATATCCGCATTGACCGTGACGAGTTCTCCTTCCCCGATGTCTATCGCGGACAGCAACCGTCTATGACGTTCAGCATTGCCAATCTTTCCGACCGCCCGTACGAACCGGTGTTGATGCACCTGCCTCCTTATCTGAAGATGGAAGCGGAACCTAAAGTACTGCTGAAAGGTAAAAAAGGAACGATCAAGCTGACACTGGATGCCAGCCAGCTGCAGGACTTCGGACTGACACAGACCTCTGTCTACCTGTCCCGTTTCTCCGGTGATAAAGTGAGTGAAGACAATGAAATACCCGTTTCGGCCATTCTTCTTCCCGATTTCTCGCGTATGACGGAGAAAGATTCTTTGAATGCTCCTTCCATCCACATCTCGGAGACGAATATTGACCTGAGTATTCCGTTGATCAAGAAGAATAAAGTCAGCCATGATATATTGATCGCTAATGCGGGCAAGACCCCGTTAGTCATCAGCAAGTTACAGGTATTCAACTCTTCTGTAGGAGTAAGACTGAAAAAGACGGTCATTCCGCCGGACGGAATGACCAAGTTGAAAGTGACGATCCACAAGCGGGATGTAGGTAATAAGAAACATCATTTACGTATCTTGATGATTACAAACGACCCGTTGCGTCCGAAAGTTGAAATAAATATCAAACGCTAACTCTTATTATCATGGAACATCCTGAAAATAACGAAGAATATAAAGGACTCGTTGTCAATAAAGGCATCGAACAGCCCTCATCCGTGAATCCTTATTTGAAACGTAAGCCCAAAAAGCGTCAGCTTTCGGTAGCGGAATTTGTAGAAGGTATTGTGAAAGGCGATGTCACTATTCTCAGTCAGGCTGTGACACTGGTAGAGAGCGTGAAGCCCGAACATCAGGCTGTCGCCCAGGAAGTGATCGAGAAATGTCTGCCTTATTCCGGCAATTCCATCCGTGTAGGTATCAGTGGAGTGCCCGGTGCGGGAAAGAGTACCTCGATTGACGTATTCGGTCTGCATGTGCTCGAAAAAGGCGGTAAGTTGGCGGTGCTGGCTATCGACCCGAGCAGTGAGCGTAGTAAAGGCAGTATCCTGGGAGACAAGACACGTATGGAACAACTTTCCGTACATCCCCAATCGTTTATCCGCCCCAGCCCCTCAGCTGGTTCGTTGGGAGGAGTTGCCCGGAAGACCCGTGAAACGATTGTGCTTTGTGAGGCTGCCGGATTCGATAAAATCTTTGTGGAAACCGTCGGAGTGGGACAGAGCGAAACGGCTGTTCATTCTATGGTGGATTTCTTCCTGCTGATTCAGTTGGCAGGTACGGGAGATGAATTGCAAGGCATCAAACGAGGAATCATGGAGATGGCGGACGGTATTGTCATCAACAAAGCCGACGGAGATAATCTGGAACCTGCCAAGTTGGCTGCCAGTCAGTTCCGTAATGCGCTGCATCTGTTTCCGGCTCCCGAATCGGGATGGATTCCGAAGGTGCTGACTTACTCCGGTTTTTATAATATCGGCGTGAAGGAAATCTGGGACATGGTGTATGAATATATCGATTTCGTGAAGAAGAACGGTTATTTTGACTATCGCCGTAATGAACAGAGTAAGTACTGGATGTACGAAACGATCAATGAACAGCTCCGTGATAGCTTCTATCACAATCCTCGGATTGAAGCGATGCTTCAGGAGAAGGAACAACAAGTGCTGCAGGGAAATCTTACTTCGTTTATCGCTGCTAAGAGCCTGCTGGATACCTATTTTGACGAATTAAAACGATGATAAAGCAGAAACAGTGATGGATTAGAAAAACGACCGAACATTTACCCCCGATAACTATACCCTAATTAATAACCAATTGTTAACTTTAACACCTGATGAACAAAACCTTATTAACCGGGCTTTTGTGTTGTAGTTTGTCAATACAGAGCTTTGCAGACCAACCGTTAGAAGGATTCACCTATGGTTCGGTGAATGCTCCTACAGGAAAAGAGTGGGAATCTCCCGAAAACCTGGCGCTCAACAAAGAGCAGCCGCATGCTTATTTCTTTCCGTTCCAGCATTTGGATAATGCCCGCAAGGTATTGCCGGAAAACAGTAAGTATTGGCAGTCACTCGACGGTGACTGGAAGTTCCACTGGGCACCCGACCCCGACTCCCGCCCCAAAGATTTCTATCAGACTGAGTATGATGTCAGCTCATGGGATGCGATTCCCGTACCTTCAAGCTGGAATATTTATGGCATTCAAAAGGACGGAAGCCAGAAGTACGGAACGCCTATCTACGTCAACCAACCGGTAATCTTCCAGCACAGCGTGAAGGTGGATGACTGGCGCGGAGGCGTGATGCGTACTCCTCCTACCAACTGGACTACTTACAAGGATCGGAACGAAGTAGGTTCCTTCCGCCGTGATTTCGAAATCCCGCAGGACTGGGACGGACGCGAAGTCTTTATCAGCTTCGATGGTGTCGATTCATTCTTCTATCTGTGGATCAACGGTCAGTACGTAGGTTTCTCCAAGAATTCGCGTAATACCGCTAATTTCAATATCACTCCCTATTTACAGAAAGGCAAGAACACCGTAGCCGCCGAAGTGTATCGTAGTTCGGACGGTTCCTTCCTCGAAGCGCAGGATATGTTCCGTCTGCCGGGCATCTTCCGTACGGTTGCCTTGTACTCGGTTCCCAAAGTTCATTTCCGTGACTTGGTTGCCACACCCGATTTGGATGCGACTTATACGGACGGTTCGCTGACTGTCAATGCCGAAATCCGTAATCTGGATAAGAAAGCCATCAAAGACTACAAGGTATATTACTCTTTATATGCCAACAAACTGTATTCTGATGAGAATACCTTGGTAGATGGATTCTTATCTCCTGTGATCGACAAAATCGCTCCGAATGAAACCGGTAGTGTTCAGACTGTTCTTAAGGTAAAGGCTCCTAATAAGTGGTCGGCTGAATTTCCGTATCGCTACACGTTGGTAGCCGAATTGAAGGATAAGAAGAACAGAACCGTTGAAATGGTTTCCACCATTGTCGGTTTCCGCAAAGTGGAGATTAAGGATACTCCTGCCTCCGAAGATGAATTCGGACTTGCCGGACGTTATTATTATGTGAACGGAAAGACGGTCAAACTGAAAGGAGTGAACCGCCACGAATCCAATCCGGGAGTAGGGCACGCCATTACCCGTGAGATGATGGAAAAAGAGATTATGCTGATGAAGCGTGCCAACATCAATCATGTACGTAATTCACATTATCCGGATGATCCGTATTGGTATTTCCTGTGCAACAAATACGGTATTTATCTCGAAGATGAGGCGAATATAGAATCGCACGAATATTATTATGGTGCTGCCTCCCTCTCTCATCCGGTGGAATGGAAAAATGCGCACGTGGCACGTGTGATGGAAATGGTGCGTGCCAATGTCAACAATCCTTCTATCGTTATCTGGTCGTTGGGCAATGAAGCCGGACCGGGCAAGAACTTTGTGGCGGCTTATGATGCTTTGAAGAAGTTTGATACTTCCCGTCCTGTGCAATATGAGCGTAATAATGACATTGTAGATATGGGTTCCAACCAATATCCGTCTATCGGCTGGGTACGTGGGGCCGTGCAGGGGAAATATGATATCAAGTATCCGTTCCATATATCCGAATATGCCCATTCAATGGGGAATGCCTGCGGTAATCTGATAGATTACTGGGAAGCTATGGAGTCGACCAATTTCTTCTGTGGAGGTGCCATTTGGGATTGGGTAGACCAGTCTATGTACAATTATGACCCGAAGACAGGTGTCCGTTATCTGGCTTACGGCGGCGACTTTGGCGATACTCCCAATGATGGTCAGTTTGTAATGAACGGCATCGTGTTTGGTGACTTTGAACCGAAGCCTCAGTACTATGAAGTGAAAAAGGTATATCAGCACATCGGCGTAAAGGCAATAGATACAGAAAAGGGTGTATTTGAGATCTTCAATAAGTACTACTTTAAGAACTTGGCGGAAGATTACCAGTTGGTATATTCGCTTTATGAAGACGGTAAACCGATAATGACCGGTAAACCGATGGATATCAATATAGCTCCACGCCAACGTGCACAGATCACTCTGCCGTATGATCATGCCTCTCTTAAGAAAGATGCTGAGTACTTTATGAAACTACAGTTTATACTGAAAGATCAAAGACCTTGGGCTGCCAAAGGCTTTCCGATGGCAGAGGAACAGATTTTGATAAAGGAGGCTACGGATCGCCCGTCCATCAGTGAAGTAACTGCCGGTGCAGCAAAACTGGATGGATTCATACTGGACAAGGATACGAAGCGCATCCTTATAAAGGGAGCTGACTTTGAAGCCATATTTGACCCGCAAACCGGAAGTATCTACAGTCTGAAGTATGGCAACGAGACTGTTATCGCCGATGGCAACGGTCCGAAGCTCGATGCTCTCCGTGCTTTTACAAACAATGATAACTGGTTCTATGCCCCCTGGTTCGAACATGGTTTGCACAATCTGATTCATAAAGCAACTGAATATAAAGTACTGAATAAAGGCAATGGCACTTTGGTATTGAGTTTTACGGTAGAATCTCAGGCACCGAATGCCGCACGCATTAAGGGTGGTACAAGCTCCGGTAAGAATAGCATCGAAGAACTGACCGACAGAAAATTCGGTAGCAATGACTTTAAATTTGTCACTAACCAGATATGGACAGTGTATCCGGACGGTTCTATCGAATTGCAGTCCAGCATTACTTCCAATCGTTCAAGTTTGGTTCTGCCACGTTTGGGTTATGTGATGAAAGTTCCCCAACAATACAGTAACTTCACTTACTATGGACGCGGACCGATAGATAACTATGCCGACCGTAAGAGCGGACAGTTTATCGAACAGTATACGAATAGCGTAGCAGGTGAGTTCGTAAACTTCCCAAAACCTCAGGATATGGGCAATCACGAAGATGTTCGCTGGTGTGCATTGACCAATCAGGCAGGGAATGGAGCTGTCTTCGTAGCTACCGATCGTCTTTCGGCTTCGGCACTTCAGTACTCGGCTCTCGACTTGATTTTGGCTTCCCATCCTTATCAGTTGCCGAAGGCAGGCGATACCTATCTGCATTTGGATTGTGCAGTGACCGGTCTGGGTGGTAACAGTTGTGGTCAGGGAGGTCCTCTCGTACACGACCGTGTGTTTGCCAATCAGCACAGCATGGGCTTCATCATTCGTCCTGCCGGTAAGGAACTGAGTGTCGTTGCCAATGTTGCTCCTGCGGGAGATCTTCCTCTGTCTATCACACGCACCCCTGCCGGAATGGTCGAATTGACTTCGGCAAAGAAAGATGCTGTCATTTGTTATAGCATTGACGGAAGTAAAAAAGTGCAGGAATACACAGAGCCTGTCCCTATGCGTAACGGAGGTACGATCAAGGCATGGTATAAGGATAGTAAGGATATCAGCAGCACGATGAAGTTTGAGAAAATAGAAAGCATTCAGACGCAAGTCGTATACGCCAGTAGTCAGGAATCGGGTGAAGGCGATGCTTCTCATCTGACTGACGGTGATCCGAATACCATCTGGCATACCATGTATTCGGTGACAGTTGCCAAATACCCGCATTGGGTAGATTTGGATGCCGGTGAAGTCAAGGAAATCAAAGGCTTTACTTACCTGCCGCGACAGAATGGAGGAAACGGTAATATCAAGGATTACTCTATTCAGGTCAGCATGGATGGAAAAGAATGGGGAGAGCCTGTTAATAAAGGAACGTTCGCAAGGGACTCCAAAGAAAAGAGAGTCTTGTTTGACAAACCGGTGAAGGCACGTTATATCCGTTTCACGGCTTTAAGCGAACAGAACGGACAGGATTTTGCGTCCGGTGCGGAGATAACGATTCTGGCTAACTAAAGATAGCTGAATATATAGAAGAAAAGTATCAATGGGAATGTGTCCCCCCTTCTAAATTTATGAGGGTTTCGACACATCCCCATTGATGCTTTTCTTTATTTTATCGGTATGAGGAAACTCCTACAACTCCTTTCCCGCCTTCTCAAAATCCGCCTTAGACTTACTCTGCGTCACAATATACACACCCAGAAACACAAGTGTAATGGCGATTCCTTTTTCCCAGCCGAAGCTCCCGATTCCCATGAGGATTGCTGCAATCGTAGCCACAATCGGCTGCATATAGTTATACATACTTACCACTGTAGGGCGAAGTAACTTCTGAGCTGTCATGATGCAGAGATAAGCAAGGAAACTTCCTCCCAGTACGACATACAATACCTGCAAAATGGCAACCGTTGGAATGCTGGTCCATTGAATGACCGAAATATCTTGATAAGAGAAAGGAATATAACACATCGAAGCATAGATAAACATCCATTTATTGATGGTTACTGCCGAATATCGCTGAGACAGCCCCTTGAACACCGTCAGATAGATGGAGAAACTGATTTGCGCAACCAGACAAAGCAAGTCGCCGATCAGACTTCCGTTACCACTACTCGCTGCCTGACTGCTCATAATAAGGATAAGCGCTCCCATAGCTCCCACGAAAATACCCAGTACTTTCTTGTTCGTAATCGGCTCTTTCAGATAGATGGCTGCCACAATCATGGTAACTATCGGCAGAGTAGTCGTTACGATAGAAGCATCAATAGGCGAAGTCATCGAAAGCCCGAAGATAAATATCCCCTGATTGAAAACCAGAGCAAAGAGGGAAGCAAAGAAAATCTTCAGCATATCGCGGTGGTCCACATGCTCCTGTTTGCAGAAGATGGAAAGTATCCAGAATGCCGCTGCCGCACCTACCATACGAAACGTGGTGACGGAGATAGCTGAAAACTCTTGAAGTGCCGATTTGCCGATAGGAGACATCAGTCCCCACATAACGTTTGCCGTGAGTGCAAACAGATGTCCGTGCAGATTCTTGTTATTGCCCATAAGTCTGTGTATACCTTTTAATTGTTACCTTTATTGAAAACTGCTGCAAAGGTAACCAATTTGTCGCATGATTTGTTTATATTTGCCTTGATTAAAATTGAATATTATGGAACAACAGGCAGACTATATCCGGCGGATCGAGATCAAAGGACTCTGGGGTCGCTTTAATATACAATGGGATTTGCGTCCGGATGTGAATATCCTTTCCGGCATCAACGGAGTGGGAAAGACCACTATTCTGAACCGTTCGGTGGGATACCTCGAACAGCTTTCCGGCGACATACAGCTCTCCGGTGAAATGAAAAGCGACGCAAAGAACGGAGTACACCTCTTCTTTGATAATCCCGCAGCGACTTATATCCCATACGATGTGATCCGCAGCTACGACCGCCCCTTGATTATGGGTGACTTCACGGCACGCATGGCAGACAAGAACGTGAAGTCCGAACTGGACTGGCAACTGTATCTGTTGCAGCGCCGCTATCTCGATTATCAGGTCAATATCGGCAATAAGATGATCGAAATGCTTTCCAGCAATGACGAGGAACAGCGCAGCAAAGCCGCCACCCTCTCCCTTGCCAAACGTCGTTTTCAGGATATGATTGACGAACTTTTCAGCTACACCCGCAAAAAGATAGACCGCCGTCGGAATGACATAGCCTTCTATCAGGACGGAGAATTGCTGTTTCCATACAAACTCTCGTCCGGTGAAAAGCAAATGCTCGTGATTCTGCTGAC
>ENA-OZJV01000881-OZJV01000881.1-human-gut-metagenome-genome-assembly--contig:-NODE-881-length-13549-cov-5.436564_pt1 | contig 13549 bp, 4 predicted proteins | sample MGYA00244179_ERZ653756 | MGnify/ENA primary metagenome ERZ653756 (study PRJEB26926, sample SAMN06165332) | human gut metagenome | biome: ENVO:00009003; feature: ENVO:2100002; material: ENVO:00002003...
GGATGGTGCGCAACATCGGCAACCAGCCGACGAAAGCCGGCTGGAAGGAGTCTGTTTATCTGGTTGATGGGGATAATAAGGAAATCCTTTTGGGAAATCTCAATTACGGGGATGTCTTGTCTGCAAACGGACAAGTGTCCAGAAGTGCGGAGTTTCGGTTGAACGAATATCCTGGCTTGGACGGAAATGTACGGGTAAAGGTCAAGTTGACTCCTAACGTGGATGCCGGAGAGTTGGAGGCGGATGCGGCCAATAACACGAGCCTGTCGGTGAAAAGTTTGAACCTTCTGAAAACGTTGACGTTCAGGGTGGCCGGAAATGTCATCTCGGAAACGGCAAAGTCCGGCATCAATTGTTATGTGTACCGGAGCGGGAGCCGGTCTGCGGAAGAGTCTTTCACGATCGGAAATTCGAACCCGTCGCGGTTGGTTGTTCCGGAGATCGTCCTTATTCCGGAAGGGCAGTCGGGAGCCTCTTTCATCATAAAACCGATAGACGACCCGAAAGCCAATCCTGACTCGACGGCGGTAATCACCATACAAGGAGGAGGATATGGGATAGTCGAGCAGACGATCCGGATCGAGGATGACGAGCAGCCCTTTTTGAAACTGTCTATAGCCGATGGTCTGGTAGTTTCCGAAGGAGGGAAGTTTACGTTGACGCTTGAACGCGAATGGGATATTCCGTGGCCTTTGACGGTCAAACTTGCCTCCGACCATCCGAAACGGTTTGAAACTTTCCCGTCCGAAGTGGTGATTCCGGCGGGTACAGGAACGAAGGAAGTGACGATAAAGGTTAAAGACGATGACCTGCCGGGATTGGACGACGAGGTCGTTTTCACGGCTTCGGCTCCCGGACATGAATTCGATTTGAAGAGTAAGCGGTTTGTAACAATCAAGGATAACGATGTTCCGAATATAGCCCTCGAATTATCGACTTCGATGGTGAGTGAAGCCAACCAAGTAGTGACGGCTATATTGAAACGTTCTGGGATTACGGACAATCGGGTGACCGTGAACTTGACGGATGACGGAGACGGCCGGATCAATATACCAGTTTCCATCGTGCTCGAACCGGGTGTGGCAGAAAAGCAATTTGCCATTACAACGGTCGACAATGCCATGAAAGATGGCGACCAAGTGGTGACGATCAATGGGGCGATCTATGTCTCTTCTTGCAATTGCTCTACCGCCGGGTCAGAAGCCGGTGTGTTCACGAAGCAGATCACGGTATTGGACGATGATGATGCCAAGGTAACGAGTACCGCCTCGAAGATGACTTTGCTGGAGGGTGACACCGGTAAGATCACGGTTGCCGTCAATGAAATACTTTCCGCACCATTGACCATCCAATTGGCTTGTGATAATCAAGAAATTCAACTTCCTGCATCCGTGACGATCCCGGCAGAAAGCCGTTCGGCGGATGTTGAAATCTCTGTCCCGAAAAATGATGTGTCGGAAGGTAACCGAGTGGTAACGGTCGTTGTCAATGCCGGGGCGTATGGAAAGAGCACTTGTTGGTTGAACATTACCGACCAGACGTTGCCGGATGCCATAATCGCGTCTGTATATTGCATCAAAGAAATAGTGGCGGATCAGAATGCAGAAGTCTCTGTTTCAGTGAAGAATGTCGGAGCTTCACCATTGCCTTCTCAGACAAAGGTCTCTTTATATTTGAGTACAAGCAAAAGTATCTCAAACGCATCGGTATTTCTAGGTAGTTTATATACCCAAGAAGAGTTGGCTGTAAACCAAAGCGTCACTTTGACTAAGACTTTCGCTTTCCCGGACAAGACCGGCAACTATTATGTTGTAGCTTTTGTCAACGAAGAGCAAAACATAAAGGAATTGTCTTTTGTAAACAATACAGCCGGATCGGAAGGGATGACTATGACGCCTCCGTTTACAGCAATCGTATCGTTAGACAAAAGCGTAGTAAAGACAGGCGAGGGCGTGGCTATCACGGGACAATTGAATGGGATTGGTACAGCTAAAGCACCTATTGACATCTATGTTATTAATGAAGCGACAGGCTACCGTCAGGTCATGCGCGACAGCACCGACAACTCCGGTATATTCCAAAGAAACTTCATCCCCATGAACGGGTTGTATGGAAAATTCATCGTTGGTGCATGTTATCCGAATGAGGGGTTGAACAAAGAGTTGGCTGCATTCGAACTTTATGGTTTGAAGAAAGCCGACAATATCGCCCTTTGGTGTGAAGCTTTCCTCAACGAAGAGACAGTCGGCACAATCAAACTGACTAATGCCGGCAACAGATCGTTGAGCAATATCAAGGCCGAAGTATTATCCGCTCCCGAGGGTTGCGACATTCAATTCTCTACCGTTCCCTCAATCGCATCCACCGGTAATGCAGAAATGACCTATAAAGTGAAAGGAACAGTGCCGTTGGAGTCAGGCAGGGATAAGATAAAAGTAAAACTGACATCAGCTGAAGGGGCTTCGCTGGAACTCAACATTACTTACTATTGTCTCCATCGTCAGGCAACGTTGCAAGTCGATAAGCGTGTCTTCAAAACAAATGTGGCTATTGGGCAATCGGTGGAATATCCAATTACAATAACGAATGTCGGTGTCGATGATGCCCACAACATAAGTGTGGTGTTGCCTGAATGCGACTGGATGTCGTTGGCCAGTGCCGCCACTATCCCCGTGTTGAAAGGGGGAGAGAGTACTGCCGTATTACTGCGCTTGAATCCCGCTCCAGACATGGATGCCAACATCGCACTAAAAGGCAGGTTCGCTATTAATTGCGAAAACGCTGATGGGATAGCTATTGACTATAACATCACACCGGTATCAACAACGACAGGCACTTTGGTCATTGATGTATGTGATGAATTTACCTACAACGGCAATGGTCAGCATGTGAAAGACGCGAATGTAAGGATTACACTTCCTAACACAGAAACGGTGGTAGCCGAAGGCATGACCACTGAGGACGGGACATTCACCTCCGAACTGCCTGCCGGAAACTATACATTGACGGTAGGAGAAAAGAATCATAGCGGCATCAAACGAAGCATTGTTGTCTATCCCGATACTATCAATAAAGAAGAGGTATATATTCAATTCCAAGCTATCCAGGTTACATTCAAATTAGAGCGTACCGAGATTGAAGACCAATACGAGATAAAGACAGATGTCAAGTTTGAGACCAATGTCCCCATGCCGGTAGTTATCACAGAAATGCCGGAATATATTCCTCTCGACAAGTTGGCGGATGGAGAATCTTATGTATTTGATGTCAAGTTGACTAATAAGGGACTTATCGCTGCAAACGATGTATTACTCATATTCCCGGAAATAACATCTTTCAACTTTGAACTTTTGTTAGAGGATGGTTTCCAATTGAAAGCCAAAGAGTCTGTAACCATTCCGGTTAAGGTAACAAAGAATGAAGCAATGACAAGAGCTGCTTCTAATTCGGATAAGATATGTCGAATGGAAAATATCACTCTGTACGGTTATGAGTGTAACGAACAGAACCAAATCGTAAAAGTCAAGACTGGGACAAAGATAAAAGAGGTTTGTTATACTACCCCTAATGGTCCCGGTATTGGTGGAGGTGGAGGTTATGGTAGTGGCACTGCCAGCATGACACCCGAAGAGTTGTATGAATATACTTTGAAAAGAAATAAAATCTTGGCAACAGCTTTAGCTCCTCTTTATGAAGCAGGAGTTGACTTAACGAATGCCTTATATTGTAATCCTGTCATTAATGCAATCCGTAAAATATATGATGACCCATGTGTACAAGCTATTTTAGAAGAAGTCTCTCCGACTCCCTCATTAAGTGATATACCTGTGGTAGGAACAGCCTTGGCTGTTAAGGATACTTGGGATACTTGTTCAGATGTGGGAAATGGAGAAATGAAAAAAGAGTATCAAGAAATACTTTGTGCCACTCAGGGGTTAAGTAATATCGCTGATATGGCAGGCGATCTCATGATAATAGATGGACAACGTAGAGTTGTAACAGGAATGATTGTAGCAGCAGCAGGAGCTGGTGTGGCGGGTATAGGTGCAGCTCCGGGTGTAACCTATGCGGGTACAGGTTTAACTGAAGTAGCGATAGGTGGTTTGTTGAAAAAGGCAGCTCCAGCTATTAACATAGGAGGAATATGTTTGGTAGATTTGCTTGAACGTATAGATAAGAGAAATGAATCTATGACAAAGGGATCTTCTGTTTCATTTGTTGATGATTTCAAGGATAAACTGCAAATTCCATTAAATGAAGTCAATTGTGTCACTGCTATTCTTTGGGAGATATTAGGGGATGAAGAGGCTTGGAGTTCTTGTACTTTAGGAGATGTAACTGATATGTTTTCTTATCTGGCTAATACGAATGGTATTTTGGTAAAGAATGATGAGCTAATGAGTGTAAAACCTGGAGCTTTGAGTTATGAAGCTTATGATAAATTTATTGACAGATGGAACAATTCTATTAAGAAATGGAATGATGAACCGGTTTCTTCTGATAATATTATTAATTATGATAATGTAAGAAATAATATTGATAAATGTTTGGAATATGAGGCTCAAGCCCATGCATTGGGCTATAATTCTACTGAAGAAATGCTCTACAATATCTTCTTTGATTTGAGAAAGAATGTAGAGGAGGCTTCCAATTCCGTATGTTCAACAGTCAAGTTGCAGTTTTCACAGACAATGACGATGACTAGGGAAGCATTTCGTGGAACGTTGACTATTTTCAACGGACACGAGTCTATACCTATGGAGGACATTAAGCTCGACCTTGTAGTGAAAAACGAAGATGGTAAAATCGCAACAGAGCATGAGTTTGAGATTACGAATGAAAAATTTGAAGGCATGAACGGTGAGCCTGATGGCGAATGGTCATTGGAAGCTCAGAAAGAGGGTTCGATTACCATACTGTTTACTCCATCCAAATATGCGGCACCCGATGAACCTGTAGAGTGGAGTTTTGGTGGTACTTTGAGTTTCAAAGACCCGTTCCACGATGGAGAGGAAGTGACCCATGAATTGTTCCCTGTTACGATGACGGTCAACCCGTCTCCTAATTTGAAGCTGGATTATTTCATACAGCAAGACATTTTTGGCGATGACCCGTTGACGGAGGATGTGGTAGAGCCTGTCATCCCATCGGAGTTCTCCTTGCTTATCAACAATGTCGGAAAGGCTGAGGCTAAGAATGTGAAGATGATTACTCGCCAACCGGAGATTATAGACAATGAAAAAGGTCTACTGGTGAATATCGCAATCAAGTCGTCACAATTGAATGGTGGAGATGAAATTCCTGCTATGGGTGAGAGTGTGGCTACCGACTTTGGCACTATTGAAGCAGGAAAGACCGCTTATGCACAATGGTGGTTGACCTCCTCTTTGTTGGGACGTTTTAAAGACTATGAAGTGAATGTGAAGCGGATTTCCGGTTCCGACAATCCCGCCATGAGTCTGATAGATACAGCTGTTATACATACCTTGATACGAGGTATCCGGGTAGATGAGTTGGCTACGCCTAAAGTCACTGGCTTTATGGTGAATGACATCCCAGATGCGGAAGATTTTCCAGATATGATGTATTTGACAGATGGAACGGCTGCTCCGGTCGTCAAGGCTAAGGATGCGAAGTTGACAGAAACAGATCCTTCTAAGTATGAATTGGTTATCACTCCTTCGGCTAACGGGTGGAATTATATCAGTATTCCGGATAAGACCGGTGGGCGGTTGAAGCTGATCAGTGTGAACGAAGATACCAATTTGGATACCCGAAAGGTTTGGCAGACCGACCGCACATTGCGCGATGGGAAAGATCCGAAGTATGAGTATCGGATTCATGCGGTGGATTATTTCGAAGGGGTTACCACACGGGCTTCTTCTGCCGGCTCTTTCACTTTGCTCTTTGAAGAACGTCCGGATGTCGCATTGGCTGTTGACTCGATAACCGGATTGCCGGAAAGTGATGCGATGGCTACCGACCCGATAGGTGAGGTTGCCGTGAAGTTTAATAAGTCGGTTGGCGATGGTGGATTTACCACCGGAATGATCGAATTGTATTACGAAGGAAAGAAAGTGGAAACATCCAGTCTGACGATTGTCGAGGTAGATGGTCAGACTTACCAATTGGACTTGTCCGCTTTGACGAAGCAAAACGGTTTGTACACTTTGACGATCCTGACTTCCCTGATAAAAGACGAGGATGGATTTACCGGAGAGGAAGACAAGACGGTTTCTTGGACGCAACAGGCCGGAGGAAAGGTCCAACTGACGATGAAAGCCGAACCGGCTGAAGCGGGAACGGTTTCGCCGACATCAGCCGAACCGACTTACGGTAGCGAGGTGGATTTGAAGGCAACCGCATCGACCGGTTACCAGTTCAAGAACTGGACGATAGACGACAAAGAGGTTTCTACCGATACCCCGTATTCCCATCTTGCCGTTTCAGACCAGACCATTGTTGCAAACTTTACCCCGATCCCTTATACGATCGAAATCAAGTATGATGCCGCCCAAGGTTCGGTTTCCTTCGGTACGGGATATTATGAATATAACAGTACGTTGGATTTGATTGCGACTCCGAATGACGGATACCGTTTTATCGGTTGGTTTAAGGATGGAATATTGATCTCATCAGATGAATTGTATGTTTATAAGGTCGTTGGTAATGCTACGTTGGAAGCCCGTTTCGAGGCTCTTAGCACCGATCCCGATGATCCCGATAACCCTGATAACCCAGGTGGTGAAGATCCCGACAATCCCGACAATCCCGACAATCCCGACGGTGGAGATCCCGACGATCCGACTGCAAACGAGAATATGGAGACGTTGACTATCCAGGTATATCCTACGCAGGTATCCGATTATGTCCATGTCGGTGTATTGCCGGCCAAGAGCCGTTTGGCCTTGTTCGACCTGGCCGGAAGACAAGTCAAACAGGTCGCTCCTTGCGAAGGAGATGTGGACTTCTATATGGGAGACCAGCCGAGTGGCATCTACCTGCTGTATATCTTGGCCGGAGAAGAACAGAAGAAGACGGTGAAGTTGATAAAGAAATAACATAGAATTAACCTCATCCTATTGATAGCGGGTTTGCGCGGATAAGCCGAATAAGAAGGCTTGGCCGTGCAAATCCGCTTTTGTGATCGTGGGGGTGGAAGGTCTGATGCCGACATCAAGATCAATTTACTACCTTTAGGACTAAAAGTTGCCAATATTGGCATATTTTAGGCGTGATGCTTATGCTTTCGCATAGCCTGTATTCACGTATGCTCACTGTCCAGTCTATCGACGGATACATGATAGACAATCATAACGAGTTGCCTGCTGTCTCCCGTATTTTTTGTAATTTTGTACTTTGATTAAGAATAACGATACAATGGAACAAGTATCTGATATATTACACAATAACACTTTTGAGCAGTTGGCTCAAAATATACTTACCGTCGATAATTCCATGCAAGGCTTTGCTGTGAAGGCAGTCAATCAGGCTGCGACTTTGCGAAATTGGATTATCGGAGGTTATATCATAGAATATGAACAGTATGGTAGCGACAGAGCCACATATGGAGACCGGTTGATAGAAAATTTGTCTAAACGTATAAACAAATCCGGATTGGGTTCGAGCTTGCTTAGAAAGATGAGAGCTTTTTATACGGCATATCCGTCTGTTGGACAGTTGTTTGAAATTCGACAGACAGTGTCTGTTGAATTTGACACCTTAATTCGACAGACGCTGTCTGTCATATCTTCAAAAGCGAATAGTAACCTGCCTTTACCAGCCAATACTGTATTGCCAACAGAATTCAGTACCCCTGCAGAAGTGTTGGTTTCCTGCTTGTCTTTTTCTCACATAATAGAACTTCTTTCCATTGAAGACCCATTGGTACGTTTCTTCTACGAAACGGAATGTATAAAAGGTGTATGGAGCGTGCGTGAACTACGCCGCCAAATTGCAACCAACCTTCATGTTCGTATAGGTCTTTCAGCGGATAAAATGAAAGCTATGCAACTTGCCGACAGCAAGGCAGAACGGCAGTCGGCTTCTTTACAGATTCGAGATCCTTATACTTTCGAGTTTCTCGGTCTGAAAGCAAAGGATGTCGTTACTGAAAGTGATATAGAGGAAGCCTTAATACTTCATTTGCAGGAATTTCTATTGGAAATGGGAAAAGGTTTCTGTTTTGAGGCTCGGCAGAAACGTATTATCATAGATGGAGAATACTATTTTGCAGACCTCGTATTTTACAATCGGTTACTGCATTGTAGTGTCATTGTTGAAATAAAAAATGATGTATTCCGTCATGAGCATATCGGACAACTGAACGCATATGTCAGCTATTATACGGAGAATGAAATGCAGCCGGGAGACAATCCTCCTGTCGGTATTCTTCTCTGTACTCAAAAGGGTAAGAAAATGGTGGAATATGCACTTGGCAATATGGATAACCAACTGTTTGTTTCAATCTATCAGTTGCAACTGCCTGATCGTCAGCAGTTGGAGCAATTTATAATAGACGAATGTCAGAACCAATAGGTTGGGATTTAAGGATATACAAGAAAGCAACTCATGACAGAAGAGGGAGGCTTTACTGCTGTTTGTGCTGTAGATCCCGATGATCCGACTGCAAGCGAGAACATAGAGACGTTGACTATCCAGGTATATCCTACGCAGGTATCCGATTATGTCCATGTCGATGTATTGCCGGCCAAGAGCCGTTTGGTCTTGTTCGACCTGGCCGGAAGACAAGTCAAACAGGTCGCTCCTTGCGAAGGTGATGTGGACTTCTATATGGGAGACCAGCCGAGTGGTATCTACCTGCTGTATATTTTGGCCGGAGAAGAACAGAAGAAGACGGTGAAGTTGATAAAGAAATAACATAGAATTAACCTCATCCTATTGATAGCGGGTTTGCGCGGATAAGCCGAATAAGAAGGCTTGGCCGTGCAAATCCGCTTTTTTTGTATTGAAGCAAAAAATGGATCGTGTATGTTTTCTTCTCTTTGTCGTCATATGTAATATGTATCATCTTATCGGTGTAAGATGTATCGTCTTCACGCGGAAGATGTATCATCTTATCCATGTAAGATGTATTATCTTCCCGGCAACGATATTTTTCATGTTGCCAAGGGAATTAAATTTTGTGTTTGTCTGCTATTCTATACCGCTTAACGATGTTATGCCACCTTTGTCTGCATCTGGAGTTTTAACCGGTTGTAAAGGTTATGGAAGGTTTATATATTTGAAAATTATTTAAGAGGGGAGATGGTCTCCGGTTTATTCAATAGTCAAACTAATTAAAAGATAATAGGAAGATGAAAAAGTCATTATGTCAATTAGGCAAGTATATACTTGTTTTCATAATCGCTAATATTCAATTAGCGATTGCACAATCTGTAGATGAATTGCAGAAGAGATTGGATGAACCTATACAAACTCGTTCAGATGTGGTAGAGATAGATTTATCTACATTTAAGGACTTGGATAGGAAGCGTCCCTTATATGTCCGAAATGGTGGTCACTATGTGTTTACGAATGGAACATTGAAGAGAACAGAGGCTTTGAATGATAGTGCTTTGCTGGTTGTATCATCAAGTAGTTCTGTTGAATTGGGCAAAGATGCTGTTTTGTCCGGAGGCAACCGACAGAATGGGCATGAATTGGTGTTATTGGAAACAGGTCATTTAAAATTGTCATCAGGAGAGATAAGAGAGGCTTGTTATTCTTTTGCGACTCCGAAGAAATATGATTATGCTGTTTTGGTTAAGACGCCTAACAGTGCTTTTGAAATGACCGGTGGGAAAATAATCGATACGGAAGGCGTTTGTAATCTGGGCGGGCAATTGTCCTTTTCCGGGGGCAGTTTTGTTAATAATGGCACTATTGAATCGAATACTATTTTTGATTTGGCAGGCTCTGTTGCTGTTCCGGATATTTCCTTAAAGGAAAAGGCAATGGTTCGTTTGACCTCTTCTTTGGAACATGTGATACATATTTGGCCAACCCCAAATGCAAGAACAAAATCTTCGATGGCGCAACCTGATAATATCGGAGATTATGAAGGTATTGTCGTGGCAGAAGGTAAGAACTATACTATTACGGAGGGGGATGTGGCAAAGATAAGTTGTCCGAAATTGAGTTCTGATAAATGGAAATTTGTTTTGGAAAATAATCAGGTCGTGATCCGGAGTGTAACTTCTGGCATCGTTGATGCTGAAACCTTGCAAGAGTTTTTGGATAAGGCTCCTGCCGGAACAGCAAGTAACCCGGTGGTCGTAGAAATCCCGGAAGAAGGGATCGAATTGGATTGTTTTATCAGAATACCAGAGAATAAACATTTTCGGATCACCGGTGGAAGCATCACTGTAAAAGATTTGCAAATGGGGGATTTCGCATTTAACGTGGGGGATGGCGCTTCTTTAGTTTTTGACAATATATTGTTGGATGGAGGAAATTATAAGTGCAATTCCTACTTTATGGTGAGAGGCGACCTTCAAATCAACCAAAATGTGACTTTCCGTAATACGGCAGGTTATCGATCTTTCTATCATGTGTTTAAAGACGGAAAAGTGAATGTTTACGGAGGTACGATAAGCGGAGTTACACATGGGGTTTGGAACGAAGGGACATTCAATCTTAATGGAGGAACGTTTACCGGGTGCGAATACGGCATTTATAATAAGGAAAGTGGAAATTTGGATATAAGGAGCGGATCGGTGAAAGAGGATTGTACTTATGGGGTCTATTCATATTCGGATTTTCGGGTGCAGGGCAATTTGCAACTGCCGCATGTCTTTTTGGCCAAAGGGGTCTGTATGCGGATCGCACCGGAGATTAAAAACGGCTGGGTTGTGAATTTCATTGACAATGAATTTGTGACCGATAGTCCCGTAGTGGCGGGTGACGGCCGTGAGTTGACGGATGAAGATATGGCAAAAATACGTTTTGTTTTGCCGGAAGGTTATGAAAGCTATTTGAGTGCATCGACCGGTTCGATCCATATTCGAGGAAAGGGTTTTTCCGTTGTTCGCACAAAAGCTGCTCTGATGCAAGCAATACAAGAGGCGGAAGGTACATGTGCCGGTGAGCCTTCTGTTATTCGGATTGAGGGAGAAATTGCCATCGAGACGATTTATATTAGAGACAAGTCCATCAAGCTGGTAGGTGGCACATTGAAACGGGCTGCCGGTTATACGGATGGCTTGTTTATGCTGGATAATGCTTGTCTGACTTTGGAAAACATTGTTATAGATGGGAATAAAGGGAGTTATACGAGTGATAAAACAATGCTTTGGCCTCCGTTTAGTTTGGGCAATAATTCAAAATTGACAATAAACGAAGGTACTGAAATCCGGAATCATCGGGTTTATAATAGCCACCTGGGGATGATTTGGGCGACATCCAATGATAAAACTCCTAATTCGGTGGTGATGAATGGCGGCTCTATCCATAGTAATGAGGTTCCGCTTGCGGAATTGATAACGGATAACGCTTCGAAGCGTTTGTCATTGGAAATAAAAGGGGGGACGATCGAACGGAATACGACCGGGTATGGAGTGGCTTCTGTCAACTCTTTCGTGATGTCTGCCGGAACTATCGGAGATAATATAGCTCGAAATTTCTATAATATAGCGATGCAGGTTGGAAAAATCGGGTCTGGGGCTGTTGTCAAGGCCGGGCAAGGTGGTTGGTTGGTTTATGCGGATCTGAAGATAGAAGGGGATGGCACGAATATCGTGGATTCCGTTGTCTTTTATGACCAAACGGCTCGTATTAGCCGTAATGCGGCGCAGAAATCGGAATTGATTCTGAATCATTATCAATATAATTCGGATAAATTGGCTGATGGAACTGTTGTTGTGGCCGGCTGTGACGGTTATCAGTTGACGGAAGCTGACCTGAATAAATATATCTACAAGAATAATGAGTGGAAACTGGAGCTGGTTGGCAATACGATCGTTTTGAAAAAGAATGAAAACCAATCGTTCGGAAGTGGAGACGATTTGCAGGATTTCTTAGATGGTTTGATGCAGAGCGGCAGTGCGGGGACGGAACAGAAACCGGTCGAAATATCCTTTACAAATGAGCCGATCCGATTGTCGCATTCATTGCGCATACCGGAAGGGGCACATCTTCTTTTCACGGGGGCTTCGTTCGCGCGTGAAAATTCGTTGAAAGCGGGTACATCGTCTGGCATCATGTTGGAAATACCGGCAAACGCATCTTTGTCTCTCCGTAATACGACCTTGGACGGGGGAAAGAAGGAGGTTTCGGAAGCGCTTGTAGTGGTAAAAGGAGAATTGGAGGTTGAAAATGGTAGCGTGATAAAAGGAGGTGATAACAAAGTCGGGAATTTAGGTTCTGCTGTGTACGTGGCTTCAAGTGGCCGTTTGACGATTTCCGGCGGTTCGATTTCCGATAATGTAGGGAAGCAAGGAAGTGCTGTGTTCAATGAAGGAACATTTGTTTTGTCCGGTGGCAGTATTTATAATAATACGAGTGAAATCGGAAATATCGTGAATTATGAACAGGGTGTGTTTACGATGACCGGTGGCGTTATCCGTGATAATAAGGTCACTCAGGCTTGTGGCGGCGTTTTTAGTGCTGAAAACAGCCGGACGACTTTGACAGGAGGTGAAATATCTTCGAATGAGCATTGCAATGTCTACACCTGGTCGGATGTGAATTATGGCGGAAGCATGAAGGTTTCGGGTTTATTTGTGTCTATAGCTCCATCGAAAGTGCTTATTTCTTCGGCTTTACGGAATAATCTTGAATTAGGGATCGTTGCGGATCCGGTCGTTTCAGGAACTGTTGTCGCACAAGGGGCAGGCGGTTATAAACTGACAGAACAGGATTTGGCAAAAATCAGTTGTCCGGATGAAAAGTGGATGTATGTATTGAGAGACGGAAATATTGTTTTGACTGAAAACGGTAGTACTTCAGTTGAAAATATTCAGGTATCCCGAAAGGCGTATATGGAAAATGGTTATTTGGTTTTGGTGAACCAAAAAGTCGGAACCCCCTATTTTGTATATTCGTTTAATGGACGTTTGATCCATACGGGAAAGATCGCAAGTAATCGTGAATCCTGTTTGTTGCAGGAAACAGGATTCTTCATTGTGAAATGTGGAAAGGATGTCTTTAAGGTTGTCAATTATCGTAGAAATTGAATTATATGATGGAACAGAAGAAGCACCGGATACAGTTTGGATGGGTAATCTTTTTCTTTTGGCTTGTCCCTGTTTTATCCCATGCCCAAGCCGATGATTCCGCTTTGGCTGCAAAATCTAATGAAGCCAAGAGATGGGGGTATGAGAATCAGGGGGAGAAAAGCGGTTGGTGGCAGAAAGCGGCTACGCTTTCCAATAACGGGATTCTGGGAACCGGGATTTCATTCGGGAATCAGTTGGATGACATCTTGCACGTAGGCTATGAGAGGAATGGGTGATTCCGCCGCAGTATGAAAAAGTGGCGAAACATTTCGGTGAAAATCTGGCCGGCGTGCAGTTGAATGGGAGAGTCGGTTTTGTAGACCGTTATAACC
>ENA-OZJV01000884-OZJV01000884.1-human-gut-metagenome-genome-assembly--contig:-NODE-884-length-13531-cov-4.823835_pt1 | contig 13531 bp, 8 predicted proteins | sample MGYA00244179_ERZ653756 | MGnify/ENA primary metagenome ERZ653756 (study PRJEB26926, sample SAMN06165332) | human gut metagenome | biome: ENVO:00009003; feature: ENVO:2100002; material: ENVO:00002003...
TCTACACTCGACTAGTCGTCGGCAGCGTCAGATGTGTATAAGAGACAGCGTTATGCAGTGTATTGGCCTATAAGCTACTAACATAAATGCAATAACATATATAAATAATACGTTTCAGCCGTACATCTCGGTAATACTCAGTAGTACATGTGGGTATTACCCAGTTGTACATCTTGGTATTACCGAGTCGTACATGTGGGGATATCTATTTATATAGATTAATATGACTCTGATATAAAGAAAGAGTGTGTATCTTTATATGTTATCTTACAATAGAAGGACATGGCGTAGGAGTGGAAGAATGCTATTGGAAGAGATCTACTATGAAAAAGAAGTATTGGGAAACCATGTTTTTTCTTTCTTTCTTGCAGTTTTAGGATTTTCTTGATAACTTTCCGCCCTACTTTTTCTAAATACTAGTTGCTATGGAACGCATGTCCATTAAATATTTCGTGAATAATAATAGTTTGGGACCAGACCGGAACATTTCTTCAGTCGGCTTTGAAGAAATTCCCCCAAATACTTCTTATCCGACTTTGAATCATTCTGCCGGTTATTATTTTAATCCGGATAAAGGACGTATACTGACGGAGTATCAACTGATTTATATTACAGAGGGAGAAGGAGTGCTTGAAACAAGAAGTGGGGGAGTGTTTACTATCAAGCGAGGTATGATTTTTGTTCTTTTTCCGGGCGAATGGCACACCTATTATCCTAATTATCAAACAGGTTGGAGTCATTATTGGATCGGCTTTTGCGGTCCGGAAGTTGATAGCTGGATGACGAATGAGTATTGTTCGAAAGAAAGTCCTGTATTTAAGGTCGGTATCAATGATGAGATCGTTTCTTTATTCAGAAAAGCTATTGATGTTGCTAACGAAGAACCTACTTTATATCAACGCGTATTGAGTGGATTGGTGACCTATCTGGTAGCACTAATGTGTAGTATCGATAAGAACCTTCAGGTAGAGAATGATGATTTCTCTTCTAAAATAGATTATGCTTGTGTGCTCATGAAGGAATTGATAGATCAACCAGTTTCTATGCAAGAGATTGCCAAAAAAGCAGGTATGGGATATTCTCTTTTTCGAAAGTTGTTTAAGGAACAGAAGAATTACGCACCTGTGCAATATTTCCAGAATCTGAAAATACAGAAAGCCATAGAGTTGTTGACTACTACTACTATTCCGGTAAAAGAGATAGCATATAGGCTCGATTTTGAATCCCCGGCTTATTTCTCTGCCCGGTTCAAGAAACAAACAGGAAAATCACCTATAGAATATCGAGAAGAATTTCGTATCAAATAATGATAGTGTTCTGGCAATTATCGAAAGTCTTTCTCTTTTAAGATGACTAAGTTTGTATCATAATTAAAAAATGAATAATGCTATGATACAACAAAAAGTAAGAGTGGGACTTTTAGGAGTCGGATTGGATACTTATTGGGGACAATTTGAAGGGCTTCTTCCCCGTCTGTTAACTTATCAGGATGAAATAGCTGCCAAAATAGAGGCAATGGACGTACAAGTTATCAATACGGGGATGGTGGATTCGCCTCTAAAAGCTAATGAATGTGTCCTACAATTAAAACAAGCTGATGTAGAATTGGTTTTTCTGTTTATTTCTACTTATGCTCTTTCTTCTACGATACTACCTGTAGCTCAACAAGTAGGCAAGCCTATTATTATATTAAATATACAGCCTGCATCAGCAATAGATTATCAAAAACTCAATTCAATGGGGGATAGAGGAAGAATGACAGGTGAATGGTTGGCACATTGTCAGGCATGTTCTGTTCCGGAGTTTGCGAGTGTTTTGAATAGAGCCGGTGTGCGATATGATATTATCACCGGCTATTTATCAGAAGATTATGTTTGGGAGGAAATAGCCTCTTGGGTTGACGCTGTACGTGTAATGTATGGAATGCGCACAAGCCGTTTGGGAGTTTTGGGGCATTACTATTGTGGTATGCTAGATGTATATACTGATCTTATGAAGCAGAGCGCAGTGTTTGGTACTCATATAGAGTTGCTGGAGATGTGTGAGCTAAAAGCTTATAGAGAAGAAGTTAGCGATGGGGAACTGAAGCGAAAACTGGACGAATTTTATGATAAGTTTAATGTGGAAGCATCATGTAGTTCGGAAGAGCTAGTGAGGGCTGCACGTACTTCTGTGGCTTTGGATAAATTAGTGAATGTGCATCAACTGGGAGCGATGGCTTATTATTACGAAGGATTCTGTGGGAATGATTATGAGAATATTGTAACTTCTGTTATTGCAGGTAATACGTTGTTGACAGGATATGGAATACCCGTTGCCGGAGAATGTGAAGTGAAAAATGCACAGGCGATGAAAATTATGTCACTATTAAAAGCTGGTGGTTCTTTCTCTGAATTTTATGCAATGGATTTTAAGGATGATATTGTATTACTAGGACATGATGGCCCGGCACATTTTGCAATCGCCGAAGAGAAAGTGAAACTAGTGCCTCTTCCATTATATCACGGTAAACCGGGTAAAGGTCTGTCCATCCAGATGAGTGTTAAACCAGGTGATGTTACACTTTTGTCGGTATGTGAGGGAAGAGACGGAGTCTTTCTACTTGCTGCTGAGGGAGAGGCTGTACAAGGAGAAACTCTACATATTGGCAATACAAATAGTCGTTATCGCTTTCCGTGTGGTGCTCGTCGGTTTATGGATCAATGGAGTAAAGCGGGACCTTCACATCATTGTGCGATTGGCATTGGACATAAAGTCTCTGAACTGAAGAAACTGGCATTTCTTCTGGATATTCCAATAATAGTAGTTGAATAATGCTTTAAAACTCTTTTTATGGAAAAGTTGAAGTATTCTCTTTTGTTTATGATTTCGATTCTGGCTATTTCCAATAGATGGGTGTCGGCAAATGACATCGATGACGAAAGGAACCGTATATACAATAGTTCTTATAGTGGGAAATATAATAATCGAATCGCTTTTCCTATAGGGGGAATTGGTACAGGTATGTATTGTCTGGAAGGAACAGGCTATATATCTCATATGTCAGTATGGCATCGACCGGAAGTTTTTCATGAACCGGGAATGTTTGCTGCTCTGTATGTGAAGGGGGTATGTAATGGGGCTAAGGTACTTGAAGGACCTGTATCTGATTGGAGAAAATTTGGAATGCCCAATTACGGAACAGGAGGTAGTATGGGATCAATATTAGGACTTCCCCGTTTTGATACAGTCGAATTTGAAGCACGTTTTCCGTTTGCCAAGGTTTCATTAACAGATAAAGATATTCCCGTTAAGGTAACCATTTTGGGGTGGAGTCCTTTTATTCCGGGTGATCCGGATAATTCCAGTTTACCGGTAGGAGGATTGGAATATAGTTTAGAGAATACTAGTAAAGAGGTTCAGGAAACTATTTTCTCCTACCATGCTCGTAACTTTCTGAGTTGGGGTAAAGGATTGGATGCTATAAAAACGATGCCTCATGGGTTTATCCTTTCACAGTCAGGTACAGAAACGGAGCCTCATTTGCAGGGTGATTTTGCTATCTTTACGGATCAGGATTCTTTAAAGATTAATTATTGTTGGTTTCGTGGAGGATGGTTTGATAGTCTTACGATGGTCTGGAACGCTATTGAGGCAGGTTTAATGCCACAATGTCCAGCAATAGAGAAAGGTGCACCAGGAGCTTCTATGTTTGTCCCGGTAACATTGATGCCAGGGGAAAAGAAAACAATCAGGATTTATACGGCATGGTATGTTCCTAACTCGACTTTGAGGCTTGGAGAGGAACCGGAAGACTGGAATGACAATAATGTTGACTCCGCAAGACTAGCTGTAGAAAAGGCAGATAAGGGTAATTATAAACCTTGGTATAGTAGCCGCTTTACAGGAGTAAATGAGGTTATTGATTATTTTCTGTCTCATTATAAGATTTTGCGCAATCAGACAGAAAGGTTCACAGACTCTTTTTATCGTTCTACCTTACCGCCTGAAGTGATTGAAGCTGTTTCTGCTAACTTAAGTATTTTAAAGTCTCCAACGGTGATGCGGCAATATGACGGACGCTTATGGACTTGGGAGGGATGTGCCGATAATTGGGGATCGTGTCATGGCTCATGTACTCACGTCTGGAATTATGCACAGGCTATTCCACACTTATTTCCTTCTTTGGAACGTTCGTTAAGGCATACAGAATTTGAAGAAGGGCAAGATTTGAAAGGCCATCAAGTGTTTCGTGTCAATTTACCGATTCGTCCTACCCGGCACAATTTTCACTCAGCTGCTGACGGGCAATTGGGAGGTATAATGAAAGTATATCGTGAGTGGAGAATTTCAGGTGAAAATGAGTTCCTTATCTCTATGTATCCAAAAGTAAAAAAGAGTTTGGACTACTGTATCTCAACTTGGGATCCTCGTAGGGTAGGAAGTATTGAAGAACCACACCATAATACTTATGATATTGAGTTCTGGGGGCCGGATGGTATGCATAATAGTTTCTATTATGGAGCTTTATCAGCTTTCATTCGTATGAGTGAGTTTCTCGATAAAGACGTTACTGAATATAAGAAACTATTGAAAAAAGGACGAAAATTTACTGAAACAGGCTTGTTTAATGGTGAGTATTTTATCCAAAAGATAGAGTGGAGGGGATTGAATGCAAAAGATCCGACTGTTGCACAAAGTTTCCATAGTTCTTATTCTCCCGAAGCGAAAGAAATACTGGAGAAGGAAGGTCCTAAGTATCAGTATGGGAACGGTTGTCTGTCTGATGGAGTTTTGGGGTCGTGGCTCTCCCGAATGTGTGGGATGGAAGAAACTCTGAATACAGAAAAAGTGAAGAGCCATTTATTATCAGTACATCGATATAATTTTAAGAAAGATCTGACTGATCACGCCAATCCTCAACGTTCCCCTTACGCTTTAGGCAAAGAAGGAGGCTTATTATTAGGAAGTTGGCCTAAAGGGGGCAAGTTGTCATTACCTTTTGTCTATAGTAATGAAGTCTGGACAGGAATAGAATATCAAGTAGCTTCACATTTGATGCTACAGGGAGAAGTAGAAAAAGGCCTTGAGATCGTACGTGCCTGTAGGCAACGTTATGATGGAAGCGTCCGTAACCCTTTTAATGAGTATGAGTGTGGACATTGGTACGGACGAGCGTTATCCAGTTATGGCTTACTTCAAGGATTGACAGGAGTCCGATATGATGCTGTAGATAAAACACTGTATATTAATTCAAAAATAGGAGACTTTATTAGCTTTATCAGTACGGAGTCTGGATTTGGTAATATAGAACTTCGTTCCGGAAAACCTTTTGTAAAAGTAGTATCCGGTCATATAGAGGTTGACAGATTTGTCGTATCGGGGAAAGTAGTTGAATAATCAACAATAAGATAATAACTAAATTTTTAAGTGATAACTAAATACTATAATATTATGGATAGAAGAACTTTTCTTAAATCTGCGAGTATGAAAGGTACTGCCATTGTTACAGCTTCTGCTGTGGGTACTGAAATGCTTCATGCAGCGGAGAGCATAGGGGCTTCTGATGTTGCGTCAGGAAAGCGGAATGCTCCAAAAGCGAAACGGTTACCGGAAGATTTACAAGAGCTTGTAAAAGATAGTTCTTTGTTGAGAAAACCTGATAACCTGACAGTTGCCTGCTATACTTTTCCGAATTATCATGCTTCTGCATTGCATGATAAGATTTATGGGCCGGGTTGGACGGAATATAATTTGGTGAGAAGCGCCCGTCCTTGGTTCCAGGGGCATGCTCAGCCTAGAGGTCCCTTGCTTGGGGAGATGGATGAAAGTAAGCCGGGTACTTGGGAAAAATATAATGAGCTGTGCAAGCAGAGTGGTATTGATGTGCTGATTTGGGATTGGTACTGGTATAATAATGAGCCATGTTTGCATGAAGCTCTTGAGAATGGCTTTTTGAGAGCTTCAAACCGTAATGATGTGAAGTTTGCCTGTATGTGGACCAACCACCCTTGGTATGTATTGTATCCAACTTTATTACCCAATGGATATAAAGCTTATCCTCCAAGTTTTGCACCGGCAGATGGTAGCTTGAAAGAGTGCTGGCAGAGTTTGTCCTATATCATTTCCAGATATTGTCATTTGGAAAATTATTGGAGGATTGATGACAAGCCTGTGGTATGTATTTGGGACCCTAATCGTTTGGAGAAGAATATTGGGGTTGACGGGGTTAAACAGTTGTTTGCTGAATTAACGGAATTTGCCCGTAAGTTGGGACATAAAGGGTTACATTTCCATTCTTCAGGTTTTTATTCTCCTAATTCGAAAGAGGTTGGTTATAATACTGCCGGTTCTTACAATCCGTTTACTTGGGTAGCTGATAATTACCAGCCCAAGAATATCGAACTGCCGGATTATGGAGTGGCTGCTGCTGATGTGGCTTTCAAATTATGGCCTAAACATCATGATGACTTTGCCATACCGTATCTTCCATCTCTTTCGCCAGGGTGGGACTCTACTCCCAGATATATTCCGCCGGTGAGCAGACCGGATCAACCCAATCGCGATGCATGGCCTAATTGCGTTATTTTGGATAATGAAAATCCTGCATCTTTCAAAGCACTTGTTCAGTCGGCTTTTGCGTATTTGAATAAGCATAAGGATGTTCCTCCGATCCTCACTATTGCCTGTTTTAATGAATGGACTGAAGGGCATTACTTATTGCCGGATAACCGATTTGGATATGGAATGCTTGATGCGCTTGCTGAAGCCGTGGGAAAGTCTGATAACCATCAGATACATGGATTTTTTTAATATTGAATTTGTTGAACTTTAAATAAGAAAGAAAATGAAAAACCAGTTTGTTAAATGTATTAGTCAGTTATTGTTTTTATTGTTGATAATAGGTGTATTGCCTGTTTATGCACAGAAAAAAAGTAAAGAGAAGATTTATCGTTTGCCTGATGATCTTGAAACATTGGCAGGTGATCCTGCTTTGTTAAAGAAACCGGAAGGATTAACGGTGGCTGCTTATGCTTTTCCTAATTATCATGCTTCGGCTTTGCATAATAAAATATATTCTCAGGGCTGGACTGAATATAATTTGATTCGTAGCGCTCGTCCTTGGTTTGAAGGGCATCAACAGCCACGTACGCCCTTGTTAGGGGAGCTTGATGAGAGTAAGCCTTCTACTTGGGAGACATATAACAAGCTTTGCAAACAAAGTGGCATTGATGTTTTGATTTGGGATTGGTATTGGTATGATGGTAAACCATGTCTGCATGAAGCATTGGAAAATGGTTTTCTGGAAGCTAGTAATACAAAAGACGTAAAGTTTGCTTGTATGTGGACCAATCATCCTTGGTATGTATTGTATCCAACGAAGCGTACTGATGGAAGTAATGCTTATCCTCCAAGTTTTGATGCTCCCGATTTCTCTAAAGAAGAGTGTTGGAAAAGCCTTTCTTATATGATTTCACGCTATTGCCATTTGGAGAATTATTGGAGAATTGATGATAAGCCGGTGATTTGTATTTGGGATGCACGGCGTTTGGAATCTAAATTGGGAATAGCAGGAGTGAAACAGTTATTTGCGGAGTTGACGGATTATGCAAAAAAACTGGGACATAAAGGTTTGCATTTTCATGTGACAGGTTTCAGTTGTGGAAATATGAAAGAAGAGGGATATGATACTGTAGGCTCTTATAATCCGATGGATTGGATTGCAGGTCGCTTCCAACCCAAAGAAATCGAATTGCCGGATTATGGAACAGTGGCAGCTGATGTGGCTTTTAAGTTATGGGATGAACATCATGGTCAGTTTGATATTCCTTATGTTCCGGCTGTAGCTCCGGGATGGGATTCTACTCCAAGATATATAGCTCCGGCGAATCGTCCGGCAAAAGCAGACCGTAGTCAATGGCCGGGTTGCACTATTTTTAAGAATGAGAATCCAGCCTCTTTCAAGGCTTTTGTTCAATCGTCTTTTGTGTATTTGAACAAACATCCGGAAGTTCCACGAATTCTGACCATTGCTTGTTTTAATGAATGGTCTGAAGGACACTATTTATTGCCGGACAATCGTTTCGGTTATGGTATGCTCGATGCTTTAGGGGAAGCCTTAGGTAAAGAAGGAAATCACGAAAAGCACGGGAAATGATTTGTTAAACGTTAAATCTGAGAACTTATGTTTACTATGACAAACTTTGCAAAGAGAGGACGGTTGTCAATCTCTTGGAGGGCATGTATCCTGTTAGTTGGTCTTTGTTGTCCTTTTCCTGTAGTTTCTTCTTATGCAACAGACAGTATAACAGAGATTCAGCAGAATAAGACAAAGAAATTTAGAGGTAATGTATTGGATGAGGCAGGAGCACCGGTAACAGGTGCTACTGTCCAGATACAAGGGAAAGCTGGCGGTGTCATAACTGATATAGATGGTAATTTCACGATCGAAGTTGGCGAGAGTGATGTTTTGCAAATAAACTTTATAGGTTTGGAGACTCAACTGGTTCCTGTTAGAGGAAAAGCGTCTATGAAGATTGTGATGAAAGAATTACGGGATGAGCTGGAAGAAGTGACAGTAGTAGCTTTTGCTAAGCAAAAAAAAGAGAGTGTAATCGGTTCTATTCAGACTGTAAAACCTGCGGAGCTGAAAACACCCAGTAGTAATCTGACTACTTCTTTGGCTGGGCGTATGGCAGGTGTGATAGCGTATCAACGTAGTGGTGAACCAGGGAAAGACAATGCTAATTTTTTTATACGTGGTGTAACGACGTTTGGTTATAAAAAAGACCCATTGATTTTGCTTGATAATGTGGAAGTATCGTCAGATGACTTGGCGCGAGTACAGCCCGATGACATTGCTAGTTTCTCAGTATTGAAAGACGCGACATCTACAGCGTTATATGGAGCACGTGGTGCAAATGGAGTTATCTTGGTAACAACAAAAGAAGGAAAGGAAGGAAAAGCTCAGGTGTCGGTTCGTGTGGAGAATTCCTTTTCAGCTCCGACGAAGATGATTGATATTGCTGATCCTATTTCATATATGAGATTAAACAATGAAGCCGTTCTGACACGTGATCCTCAAGGGGTCATTCCTTATCCGGAATCTAAAATTGCTAATACTATGGCTCCCAATAGGAATCCGTATGTTTACCCGACCGTAGACTGGATGAAAGAGATGTTTAAAGATTATACTGTTAATCAGCGGGTAAACTTCAATGTAAGAGGTGGTGGTAGTGTGGCAACTTATTATCTGGCGGGCACATTTAGTAATGACACAGGATTACTTAAGAATGATGGATTGAATAACTTTAATTCGAACATTAGCCTGAAGAAGTACAATATCTTATCAACTTTTAATATTCATCTGACAAAGACAACAGAAGTGAAGGTGCGTTTTCAGGCTGATTTTGATGATTATCGTGGTCCTGTTGACGGAGGTAATATCTTATTCGATCATGCTATACACGCAAGTCCGGTTGATTTTCCTAAATATTATTTGCCTGATTTACAAAATCAAGGGGTAGGACATCCGCTTTTCGGTAACATGGAGGGAGCTAACCATATCAATCCTTATGCAATTATGACTAGCGGGTATAAGGATTATAGTCGTACCAACATTTCTGCACAAGCAGAAATTGAGCAGAATTTGGACTTTATAACAGAGGGGTTAACTGTACAAGGGCATTTTAGTACAGTGAGACGTTCTTATTTTGATGTTTCCCGCTCTTATACTCCGTATTACTATAAAATTGGTTTTTATGATAAAGAGTCGGATAACTATGTATTACAAGCACTAAATCCTGATAGCGGGACAGAATATCTGGGCTATAGTGAAGGGCCGAAAGATGTCTATACCCAAATATATATGCAGGCTAAAGCCAATTATGTCCGGAAGTTTGGTTTGCACGATGTAGGAGCTTTGTTGGTATATCAAAGGAAAGAAGAACTCTTGGGGAATGCCGGTAGTGTTATAAAATCATTACCTAAAAGAAATCAGGGAATATCTGGTCGAATGTCTTATGGTTATGATAGCCGTTATTTTGTAGAATTCAACTTTGGATACAATGGATCCGAACGATTCGCTCAGAATGAAAGATATGGTTTTTTCCCTTCTATAGGAGGTGCATGGATGCTCTCTAATGAGGCTTTTTGGAGACCGATAGAGAAAGTGGCAAATAAGTTGAAGTTAAAGGTTACTTATGGTCTTGTCGGTAATGATGCAATAGGAAGTGATTCAGATCGATTTTTCTACTTGTCTAATATGAATATGAACTCTTCCGGTAGAGGACAGGTTTTTGGAACCAACTGGGGAAATTATAAAGATGGGATTTCCACGGTACGTTATCCCAATGAGTTTATAACATGGGAAGTTGCAAAGAAGCTGAATATTGGTTTTGAACTAGGCTTGTTCAATAGTTTGGATGTACAATTTGACTATTTCCGTGAAGACCGTTCTAAAATCCTAATGGACAGAAGTTTTATTCCTACTACAATGGGATTGGAGGCTAGTGTACGTGCTAATGTAGGTGAAGCTGCATCTCATGGAGTAGACTTGTCGGTGAATTATAACCATTGGTTTAATAATAAGATTTGGTTGCAGGGTTATGGTAATTTCACTTATGCGACAAGTGAATTTAAAGTGGCTGATGAACCGGATTATGCTGCTGCCGGATTACCATGGAGGTCAAGAGTCGGTTACAGTTTGAGCCAACAATGGGGATATATTGCAGAGCGACTTTTTGTAGATGAGGCAGATATTGCAAACTCTCCGGTACAAAGTTTTGGGACATATTTGCCTGGTGATATCAAGTATAAGGATATAAATAAAGATGGAAAGATATCTGATGCTGACTTAGTTCCTATCGGTTATCCTACAACGCCTGAGATTACGTATGGTTTTGGGTTGTCAATGGGATTTAAGAATTGGGACATATCTTGTTTCTTCCAAGGATCTGCAAGATCTAGTTTCTTTATAGATTCGGAGCAGATAGCACCATTCAATAATCCTCCGTCAACGACAGGTTCTTATACTCGGAAGACAGCATTATTTCAGGCGATAGCTGATAGCTATTGGTCAGAAGAACATCGTGATATTTATGCATTCTGGCCGCGTCTTTCTACTGAATCGATAAAGAATAATACTCAAGTGAGTACTTGGTGGATGCGTGATGGTTCTTTCATGCGCCTGAAATCATTAGAGTTAGGGTATAGCTTTCCGCAACAAATGATAAAGAAGATTCATTTGACTAAATTGCGTTTGTATGCGAATGGAACTAATTTATTGACCTTCAGTAAATTTAAACTTTGGGATCCGGAGATGGGTGGATTAGGAGTCGGATATCCCAATCAGCGTGTTATTAATTTAGGTATACAAGTTGACTTTTAAAGAATAATAATATGAAAACTAAGAAGATATTTAATTTCCTGCTACTCTTAGGTTTCTTGTCTGGATGTGATTATCTTGATATTGTTCCAGATAATCTGCCGACTTTAGAGATGGCTTTTAATAACAAGAGTTCTGCTGAAAGATTTCTGTTCACTTGCTACTCTTTTGTTCCGGAACATGGTAAGATTGGAACCGACCCGGGGATGGATGTAGGTGATGAAGTGTGGTATTATAGTGATAATTCTGCCGACTATTCAAATAAAACGACTTTTTGGATAGCCAAAGGCATGCAAAATTCCAATGAACCTTTGGTCGATTATTGGAATGGGACACAATGGGGAAAAGCCATGTTTGTAGGGATACGTGATTGTAATGTTTTTATAGAAAACATAGAGAAGGTTCCTGATCTTTCGGCTTATGATAAAGAAACATGGAAGGCAGAAGCCAAGGTCTTGAAAGCCTTCTATCATTTTTGGATGATGAGAATGTATGGTCCTATCCCAATTATAAAAGAAAACATCCCGGTTTCGGCTGGTGAGGATGAAGTGAGAGTCGTTCGCGATAAGATAGATGATATTGTGACTTATATTGTTTCTCTGATAGATGAGTCAGTCGAATATTTGCCATTGAATATTCAGAACGAAGCAGCAGAAATGGGACGAATAACTCGTCCGGCTGCTAAGGCTATTAAGGCTAAGATATTAGCATTTGCAGCGAGCCCGTTTTTTAATGGCAATCTGGATTATGCAAATTTCAAAAATGCCGAAGGTGAACCATTCTTTAATCAGGTATATGATAATGAGAAATGGACAAAAGCTGCGGATGCCTGTTTGGAGGCCATTCAATGTGCGGAGGAAGCGGGACATGGACTTTATGAGTTCGTAAATATGTCTTCTACCCAATTGAGTGATGAAACAATTCTTTCATTAAGTAATCGTTGCAAGGTTACCGAGCGTTGGAATAAAGAACTTGTTTGGGGATGTGGACAATCGGGTATAAGAGATTTGCAGGTACTTTGTCAGCCTTGGTTAGAGTCTAATTACTCTTCTGACGACCGATATCATAATGCCCGAAATGGAACATTTGCACCCACTTTGGCTGTGGCTGAAACTTTTTATACTAAGAATGGTGTACCAATGGATGAAGACAAAAATTATGATTATAGTAAGCGATACACTACTCAAGTAGCAACTGAAGCCGATAAGTATTATATTCAACCGGGTTATACGACTGCAAAACTACACTTTGATAGAGAACCTCGTTTTTATGCAACACTAGGTTTCGATGGTTCCAGTTGGTATGGCATTGGTAAGATGGATGATAATGATATGTGGTATCTTCAGGCAAAAGCCAAACAGGCTTCAGGAAAGCGTGGAAATACTTTGTATTCAATCACTGGATATTTTGCAAAGAAGCTGGTACGTTATCAGAATGCGATGGTTCCTGCAAGCATACAGATAGAGACATATCCTTTCCCGATAATACGGTTGGCAGATTTATATCTGTTGTATGCTGAAGCTTTGAATGAGGCTAAGAAAGAAGAAGGCACAGTGCCTGAGGATTGCTATACTTACATTGACAAAGTGAGAGCAAGAGCCGGGCTAAAGGGAGTAAAAGATTCATGGCGTTTATATGCGAATGATGCCAATAAACCCAATACTTATGAAGGCTTTCAGACAATTGTGCGCAAGGAAAGAATGATTGAGTTGGCGTTGGAAGGGCAGCGTTTTTGGGATATAAGACGCTGGAATCTGGCTAATCAATACTTTAATAAGTCTTTGCAAGGATGGGATATTAATCAATCTGAAACAAACGAATATTATAAGCTGAATACTTATTTTATTCGTAACTATGAAGATCGTGAAAATCTTTGGCCCTTAAAAGATTATGACTGCATTGTGAATCCTAAATTAGTTCAAAATCCTGGTTGGTAAAAATGAATATTATGAAATCATATATAATGGTATTGCATCTTGTCTTGATATTCTTATCAATCGGATGCAAAGAAGACGATAACATAAGACCCTTTGGGAAAGATGTGGAAGCTGGTGCTCCTGGTGTAGTATCAGAGATTAAAGTGAAAAATATTCCGGGTGGAGCGGTTATATCTTATCAACTACCAGACTGTCTCTTATACACATCTGACGCTGCCGACGACTAGTC
>ENA-OZJV01000886-OZJV01000886.1-human-gut-metagenome-genome-assembly--contig:-NODE-886-length-13501-cov-16.238956_pt1 | contig 13501 bp, 5 predicted proteins | sample MGYA00244179_ERZ653756 | MGnify/ENA primary metagenome ERZ653756 (study PRJEB26926, sample SAMN06165332) | human gut metagenome | biome: ENVO:00009003; feature: ENVO:2100002; material: ENVO:00002003...
CGTGTATTATCAATATAGGCACCTAATGAACCTGTTAGTTTCAGTCCTTCAATAGGGGACAACTCGATGAACCATTTACCGTTAAGGATATCCATCAGGTATTCTTCCTTATTATAAAGCAAGTCACCCTTGGGATTTGACATGGACATAAAGTTACGCGTGCTGTTTGTACTGCTACCATCACCATAATCATAAATCTTGTTACCTGAATTCTTGTCGTAAGCCAGTGAACCATCAGCGTTACGTACATACATCGGATAAACTGGAGCAATATTATTTGCCAGCAAGAAAGCGTTTCCTGAAGAAGCAGTAGCTGTTTGGTCGCCCGGATACTTGCTCTTGGAGTTAGTATATCCTAAACTGGTGCCGAATTTCAGCCACTTTTTTGCTTGGTAGTCTACATTCAAACGCGTAGAAATACGATTGAAACCTGAATTTTCGATAACACCGTTATCTTCCAGGTAACCGGCAGAGAAATAGTAGTTCAAACGATCTGTACCACCTGATACGCTCAAGTTATACTCTTGACGCATTTGACTGGAGATCGTTCCATCTGTCCAATCATCCGGAGTATAGTAATATTGTCCGTCACTATAGCCCAACTTCGCATTTGGATTGATTTTACCATCCATACCGATAAGCCCCTCACCTTGAGGTAATGTATATATTTGGTAACCGATTGCCGGGAACAACTGTGTATTAGCATAAGTGTGCGCTGCTTCTGGGGTACGTCCCAATTTGTAATAAGCGGCATTGTAATGAGCCTTATAGAGAGTCTCCATGTACGTATCAGGGTTTTCCATCACGTCGTATTTGCCTACTTGACGGGAATTGCTACCCCAACGTGCATCTACAGATACACGTGCATTACCGTCCTTACCTTTTTTAGTGGTAACCAAGATAACACCGTTAGCACCACGCGCACCATACAAAGCAGCTGCGGCAGCATCTTTCAGTACAGTCATAGTTTCAATATCCTGTGAATTGATAGAAGAAATATCACCATCAAAAGGAATTCCATCTACTACATATAACGGATTGCTGCTGGATGCCATAGAACCAATACCACGAATACGTACTGTGGCTGAAGTTCCTGGTTGGCCGTTGCTGCTTGTAGTTTGTACACCGGCTACACTACCCGACAATGCGTTGGTAATGTTGGATACTTGGCGCTTTTCTAGTTTATCTGCCTTTACAACACTCGCAGATCCGGTAAATGCAGACTTCTTCGCAGTACCGTAAGCTACCACTATAACTTCGTCAAGCATCTCTGAATCAACCTTCATAAAGACCTTCATAGTAGGTTTAATAGCCACTTCTTGTGTCTGCATACCAATGTACGAAACCTGCAAAGTCTTCGCAGAACTAAGTGTTATGTATTCTATTGATTTTCAATAATGTATTGTTATTGGCGGATTTTTTTGAAAGAAGATAATAAGTTACTATACTATTGATAATAAGATAGGTATAAAATACAAATATGTATTAGTTTCTACCAAAATTATCCCAGATAATATATATACTACTTATTATAAGCATATTATCATTCATATATTGAATTAAAATAAGTTCTAAAACCAGTACTATTGAGCTAAACAACATACAAGTGTACAAAATTATAAAAAAAACGAATAGAGTCCTATATTTAAATCACGGACACATGCTGAATCTTACTACACGTTCTGATTTTTCATAATCAGTATATGCAAATGAACAAAATACATATGATTTATTTCGATAAATTAAAGAGCATTCATACAGAGAAGAAAGCAAATATTAGAGCATTTAAATCTTATTCATTGTTAGTAGTACTCAATATATTTCCTTTTACTCTAATTCTGTATTCATAGTATCGCTGATGTTATATATGAAGTTCTCTCTATTTCAAGTGAATAAAATGAGCTCTTCTTATTCATTGATAATGAATAAGAAGCATACAAATCATTTATTTATAATGAAAACTATTATATATTTGCATCTGATTAATATTGACTATTATGAAAGAACTGTTGAAGCATGTCATATTTGATCAGCAAGAAAGAAACCAGTCTCAGATGGTAGAAAGGGATATTATCAGCATTTGGTAGAAAGCCCCGAAATTCTAGTTATTTCCGACATTCGAAGATGTGGAAAATCCGTATTATTGCAACAAATCCGCTCTCGACAAACTGAACAAGACTTTTATTTAAACTTCGATGATGAGAGGTTAGTTAACTTCACAGTTAACGATTTCCAGACTTTATACGAAGCCTTTATAGAGTTATTTGGCGAACAGAAGACATTCTACTTCAATGAGATACAAAGCATTATTGGCAGGGAAAGATTACTCGGAACAAGTTAAATGGTGAAAGAGAACTGCTTGAAATGATATATTACCTGGCAAGCAATGCAACAAAACAATTCTCTTATAATTCATTGGCCAGAATAGTGGAAATTAAACATCCTGATACAGTTAAGAATTACCTTGAATATATTGAAAGTACCTATTTACTTTCTCAGGTTATGAGATTTGATTGGTCGGTAAAGAAATAAATCGGTTGTCAAAAAAAATACATTTTATAGATAATGCAATCATCAATGCATTGCCTTCAGATTCTATCTCACGAGGGACACCATTGTCGTCGGCTGGACGCTTCCTGTTGTTAGGGAGCGCTAAGGACTTGCAGCCGTCAGAACACGTTCGTGCTGGGCGAACTAAAAAAGACCGCTCACTTCCCAGTGAACGATCTTTAAAACACTTTATTTAAAACATCCAGTTAAATCAATAGCTGGAATTTCATTGCCTTTTAAAATAAAACTGGCATTTGTTTTACAGAATAGCCAATAATACTACCTTGTTTAAGGTTCTGTTACAGGGAGAATAAAAGTTTCTGTGAAGGCGCCAAAAACACCGGCAGACACTCTAAATGTAAGATTAACAGTAATCTTATTGCTTTGAAGTGCTCCATTGCCCGAAACATAAAGCGTTCCATAACTTCCATAAGAGCTATAAACAGCTTGTTGAGCTACAGTTACACTATTATTATCAGCAACATCAAAAACAATATCATAGCCCTCTTCAAAAGGTCCTATGGCCTTATATTTAAGTACTGGGCTTGCTTTATAGAACTCGCATTCTCCTTCACCACCGAAGAATGAGCTTGATAACATACCTATACCAATTGACTCCCACTTCAGCCCTGTGAAAGTTGTTTCGGTCGCCATCTTATCATTGCCATTCACAGCTACTACCGTAATAATATATTCCCCTACCATGCCGGTCACTGTCACATCGCTATCCGACGCCCCCGAAAGACCTTCAATTTTAGTACCGTTTTTAATTACATAGTCCATATAACCGTCTTTACCCATCGAAGCTATATGTGCCTCTTTATCGGTTGTTGCTTCGGCCAGATAATAAGCTTCGGCAACCTTGCTGTTGGCAGCTATTCGGAGCAATAAATCATTGTCCGCATTGTAAGGAGCCTCCGGTGCAAACTGGTACACAACAACATTAGGCCTAGAGTCATTACCCGGATTTGTTCCCTCTTCTTCTGAACATGATATCATGCCTCCAACAGCAAGAATCATCATAAATAAACTATAGATATATTTTTTCATATTCTTATTTTTTAATATTATAAGCCCGGATTACCACATATACTCATCAGAATCCGTAGTAGGTGCAATAGGTGTAGGATTGTTTGTACAAGCTGTATTATAATTAGTTTCACTCTGCACAATACAGAGGTTCATCCAATCGGGAGGAGTAGTACTATTCCAACGGAATTTCTCCACATGATTGGTATTAGGATAACTACGGATGACACCTTTATTAAGACGTTTGATATCAAAAGTGGCAAATCCTTCTCCCCAAAGCTCTATACGACGCTGCCACCACACTTCATTTTGGAATGCAGAGTTGGCTGGATTTCCGTAAGACTCATTGTGTTTACCATATGTGTAAGAGGTATCTCGGCTCTTGGCAAATGTCGTCAATAAGGCAATGCCTCTTGATTCATCCTGCATACCGGCAGCTTCAGCCTCAATCAGATACATTTCTTCAACACGCATCATGGGGACGGATACAAGAAAGCCTAAATACTGATTATCATTTCCACCCTTGGCTGGACGGAATTTCAGAGAAAGACCGCCTACACCTTTGCCTTCTTTATTACCGGAAGCATAAATCCATTCCGGATACTTTGTATATGCCTCCAAAGCCTCTAATTGTTCATTTTGGGGTAATTCAGCTATCTGAAAGTCAACAAAACACTTTCTGCGGAAATCTGTTTCCGGGATAGTCTCATACAAGTGACGATCGATCAGAAATTGGTGACCATAGCTGGAAGCATAGCCACATCCCGACCCATTCACTTCAAGACACATAAAAGACCCCCACGAACTATCAGCATCATTCAACAGAATATTGTCATCAGTATCTTTAAATTTCAGCCCGAACATCCAAGAAGAATTGGGAGTGTTGAAGCCTGTATCGCTGTCAGTATAATCAGCTTCACCCATGAGTTGGTAACCAGCTTGAGCAAGTTTGGCATATTTTTCGGCATTTTCCCAGTCTTCCATCACTAAATAAGCACGTGCTTTCAAACCATATACTACTGACTTATCAGGAGTCAATTTATCAGGTCGCTGGTAATCTGCTAAATACTGCTCTGCCTTGTCGAGATCGGAAAGAATAAATGCCCACATATTTTCATTAGTAGCACGAGGGTTAGTAGCTAAGTCAGAAAGAGCAGTAGCCTCGGTTACGATAGGAACCGTTTCTGCATTTTTGTCTAATGCATAAGTTTTATTAGCAAACATACGCGCTAAATCCATGTAGAACATTGCCCGCATGGCATATGCGATACCTGCACCTGACATTTTATCTGTATCGGGGTTCTCTCCAGCTAATGAAAGAACGGTATTGCAATTCTTAATCCAACTATAATAATATGTCCATGGAAACTGACATAGAAGATATTGGGGGCCAAGAGCCACACCACAACTGTACCAAGTAGAATATTGGTGTCCTGAGAAGCTGGGAACAAGGTCTTGCCCCATTACATCACGCATCTGATAAAAAGAGGGATAACCGTAATCATAAGGATATCTTTTATCTGCGCCAGCGCCAAATTGAAATGTACCGGCCAACGAAGAAGTTATGCCGCTCACAAAGTTATCATACGAACCAGGAGCATTGGCTGCCTGATCCTTGGTTATGGTGGATGATTGCGGATCAATCTCTTCAATACAACTTGTTGCAAGAGTAAGTCCGAATGCAACAGTTAAGAATGGAATCAATATTTTTTTCATATTCAATTTCACTTATTTGTTTAGAATGTTATTTGAATACCTCCTGAAATATTGCGTACAGGAGAGTATGCTGTTATGTCTTTGTTTCCTTCATAAGAATAGCGGGGGTCGAAACCTTTGCGTGCAGACCAGAAGCATAGATTCTCACCGGCAGCATAGATGCGTATTTTGGCTATATTCCTCAGAAGATTTTTTGGAAGTGTATAACCCACTGTGAACGACTGGAAATTCAGATAACTGGCATTGGTGAGGAAACGATCAGAATTGGAGAACACTGTGTACTTGTCGCCATACTGCCAGCGGGGAATATCGCTTGAAGTATTATTAGGACTCCATGCTTTGAGATAATCTTTATGGAAGTTGGAGCCTGCACTGGCAGAGGTTTCATTAGGAGTCATCAAAGAGGCGTAACGATTATCAGTAACCTTGCCTCCTATTTGATAATCGAATGAAGCAGAGAAATCAAAGTCGAGTACTCGCAATGAAGTGCTGAATCCACCGTATAGTTTAGGCAGAACATTGCCTTGCGCATATTTAGTAGCTTCATTGGGGTTAGTAGTAGTGTAAGAATGCTCTTTACCAGGTCTGCTGGTAGAACCTTTCAAATTTTCGTCCACCCAATAGGTGGCCTCTCCTTTTTCATTAACACCAGCATATTCAGCACAGAATGCGTTGTAAAGTGGACCACCTTCCTCATACCAGTTTTGAGCAATATCAGTAGAGTTTGTTTCCGCAAAACCTCCATTTCCTATAGTCTTCGATTCGGGTAAAGTGAGTATTTTAGCCTTGTTATGCGATAGATTTGCTGATACACTCCAATCTATATCTCTTGTACGCACGATAGTCCCAGTTAAGGCGAGTTCTACACCCATATTGCGAATATCCCCCAAATTACCATAGTAACCGCGTGAACCTGCTGATTCAGGAACAGATAGCCAAAACAACAAGTTACTGGTCTTTTTAGTATAAAAGTCTACATTACCAGCCAACCGACCTTTCCATAAACTAAATTCCACACCGACATTGATATTCGTAGTCGTTTCCCAAGTGATGTCCGGATTACCAATACGCCAAAATGTGGGCGACATGGTCGTTTCATTTGTTGCAGTCAGTGTATACATATCAGTGTATGCCCAACTACCAATATTGTCATTACCTTGCTGGCCTATGGATGCTTTCAGTTTCAGTTCATCCAACCAAGAAGAGTAATTTTCCATAAAATTTTCTTGGGAAATTCTCCATGCGGCACCTACTGACCAGAAATTACCCCAGCGATGTTCTTTTGCAAAATACGAAGAAGCGTCACGGCGATAAGATGCTGATACAAAATATTTTTCAGCATAGTTATATTGAGCGTTACCAAAGTAACCTTCTACATTGTATACTGTAGTATAAGAACTGGCATCATTCTTCGTTGCAAAAGCATTGATTTCCGGAATATCAGGAGAAAATCCACCTTTTGCCGTAGCTGCCAGATATTTAGTCGTAGCTCTATAATATTCATGCCCCACCATTACATTTACATTATGTCTGCCAAAGTCTTGAAAATAAGTCAAGGTTTGAACATTATTGGTTCTAAATCCGGTGGTGCCAGTCTTCTGGATTCTGCCATTAGTACCTGCAGCAGGGCCATAAAATGGATTCTGATAATCTGAATAGTTGGTCTGTCCCAAGATAACGGTACTTGTTGCATTTGCTTTTAAGAAACTGGTAATATTTACATCTGCCATAAAAGTACCATTCAGCTGGTCACCAATAGATTTAACTTGGTTATATAAGTTAGCACCCAGTGGGTTACCATTGGACATAAATGGACGGGTACCTAAACCACCATAGTCATTTATTCCATAATCATAGCCATCATGGCCGTATTGGTCTTTTTTCACGATAACATTGCCCGCTGCATCTACCACACGTACAAACGCAGGATAAATAGGTGCAATACTACTGGTGTAGTACATTAAATTTGTATTATTTCCGGTGGTACTCATATTGGGATTTGACTCTTGATTAGAGTGAATATAACCTACATTCGCACTCAATTTCAACCATTTCTTAGCTTGATAGTCAGCCTTAATACGTGCACTAACACGATCGTAGCCTGAATTTTCAATAATGCCATCTTCATTCAAATAACCAAGGCTGGCGTAAAAAGAGGAACGATCGGAACCACCGCTTACACTTACGTTGTATTCTTGACGTAGAGCGCTTTTATAAGCTAAATCTTTCCAGTCATCAGGTCGTAAATAATAATCTGTACCTTGATAGTTATACTTACGCCCTAATGTGGCATTGGAATTCAACTGTCCATCGGTCCCAATCAGCATCTGACCATCGGGAACAGTATAAACATTGTACTTCAAATCGCTAATCATTTTCTGATTAGCCCAAGAATTAGCATCAGCTGCATTCAATCCCTGGCTATAGCGCGAATAGTTATAAAGTTGAGAATAGTAGGCTTCATAATACTGTCCCGGGTCTGTAATAACATCATAGTCTTGAACACCGCGTGTATTGACACCCCACTTTATATCCACATTGACTACGGCTTCTTGCGTCTTACCTTTCTTAGTAGTAATGATGATGACACCGGCAGCACCACGGGCGCCATAAAGAGCAGCGGATGCGGCATCCTTCAAAACAGAGATTGATTCGATATCATTTTGTGGAATATTGGATAAATTAGCAGTATAAGGAGCACCATCTACAATAATCAGCGGATCAGTATTTGCATACATGGAAGCAATACCACGAATATTGATTTTGCCATCACCCGAGCCTGGTGCTCCTGATCCTCCACGTATCTGCAAACCAGCAACAGAACCAACTAAAGCATCAGATACATTGGTCGTAATACGCTTTGATAATTCCTCAGTATTAACAACTGAAGCTGAACCTGTAAAGGCAGATTTCTTTGCTGTACCGAAAGCAACAACTAATACTTCATCCAACATCTCTGTATCTGCTTTCATTGTAACCTTCACGTGTGGCGCAATAGCCACCTCTTGCACCTGCATTCCAATATACGAGATTTGCAACGTATTCGCAGAACTATGCGAATGCTATATATCTAATTTCCAGATATATATACGTGATGTAAGAACTTGTGTTTGAGTGATAATAATTTATAATACATTGATATATAACATGCTAATAAACAGCAATATGTATTAATATCTACCGGAATTATACTATATTAGTTAGTTAAATCTTTAGTTATTAGTATATTACTATTTGACATGGGATATAAATGAACTAAAAAACAATTACTATGCGTTCAATTTCATAATGTAATGTAAATAATAATCAATATTCCGGTCAAGGTTCCACTAAATTTTCATATTAACACGGATATTTCACAAATAGTTTGGATTTTTCATTATCCAACAGTCCGTATCGGCAAATATAACACGGATATTTCACCTTTGAAAGTGCTTAATGATAGCATAAATAAAATGTAATCTCTGTACTTGTTATTTTTCTATTTCTTTCTATTTTCAATATAAACTTCCATGTATTTGCAATGTGCTCTTAAAAAATATATAATAAATAAAAGTCTATTGCACCAAATCATTTAGGAACAAAGGAATGAACAGAATAATTTAGGAATCATGCGCTCTGCTAATTCAAGGTCATTAGACTGTCCGGAAGTAGTGGTAATTACTGGTGTCCATCGTTGTAGACAGGTCTATCTTAATGCTGCAAATTCGTGAAAAGCAAAAAGAATGATCAATACCTTTACTTTTAAATACAAGAAAAGGAGATTTTCACAAATCCCCTTTTCTAAAAACACTTTATTTTACTGATTACTCAGCCAAATTTGGGTTATTAGTAATCTCTCTTTCCGGAATATTGAATATCAAACGTTTGTCATCATAACTATAAGTACTACCTGGAAGCATTGCATCTTCTGCACAACGGGTAATTGATTTCTTATAGCGTTTCATGGTTAATAGCCCACGTCCTTCAGCCCACAGTTCAAGACGCCAGTTGAAGTATATCATATCTAATAATGCATCCTGATTCATCACAGCTACTGCTGCTGCGGCGTCAGCATCACGCTCATCCAGCAATGCCTTCAATGAAACTCTGGCAGCCGGTAAGTTATTTTCGCGTGCATTGGCTTCTGCATTAATCAAGTACATTTCAGCAACACGCATATAAACTTCATCATCATACCATTCGCGATTACCCATAATTCGTTTAGAGTTATAGAATTTCCACCAATTGGTTAGCTCATATTGTTCACCTTTTGAATTATATTCACTAAACCATTTCTTGCGAGCATCCGAAGCCGGAATTGAGTTATACAACTCCGTATCAATTAACTTCTCTCCACCTGCGTAGGCATAACTATAAGTGAACAAGTCCATGTGTCCCCAGAAAGTAGGGAGAGCTGGAGAATTACTTGTTGTCAAATCAATGGCCCACATCCATCCTGGAATGCTAACAGATGCAAACCCTGAATTAATAATTTCAGTCTTATTCATTAAGGTATATTGTTTAGAATCAATTACCTCTTGAGATAATTTAGCGGCATTCTTATAATCACCCATAGTCAAATAAACGTATGCTAACATACCTTTTGCTACCGATTGATCTATTTGGTCTTTTGCACCCGAAGGGCGTTTAAACCCTTCGAGTAAAGGGATTGCATCGGTTAAATCTTTCACTATTAATGTATAGACATCTTCTACTGAAGATTTTTTCACAGCTTCTGATGTTAATTGCGTACGATAAACGGGAATAGCCAAAGCTGTTTTATCTTCCGCATAAGGTCTTGCATATAAGTTCACTAGGTTAAAATATGAATGAGCTCTCAGAGCTTTAGCCTGCGCATAGTATATCTGGTTTTCTTCACCTTCGGGAGTGACTTCATCACCACCTGCTGCATCCAGTATTTCATTAGTAGCTTTTATGAGCTTATAATAATACCTCCAAAATTGATAAGAATAATTAACAGCGGTGGTAGTAGTGCAAGTTAATGAACCCGCAGCTTCAAACCATCCATACCCTTGGGACATAATAACCATATCTCCACTCATCAAGTCTGTTGCAATATCTACAGATTTCTGTCCAAAGTCGTCGTGGCCACCCGTACCACCTGAATTCATAGCAAATGTAGTGGAATATGTACCCAAAGCTTGTCCCATTAAGATATTAGAGTTCCATTTCGCTACTTCCTGTAAATCTCCGGAAGTAATGTAATCTGATGGACTCTTTTCTAAGAAAGAATCACCACAAAATGAACGGCTTGTCAGGAAGCGGGTAGAACTTGCATTAGCATAGTTAGTACCATCAGCGCCACCACCATAATCGTTAGATAAACTTGGAATATTAGTTATGTCACCTGGTTTCTGCCAACGACCTTCTATATCTTTATGCCAATTATATGAACCTGATGTACCACTGTGCATTATCGCTGCATAGTTGTAATCGTAGCCATAACCACCAATTCCATAAGAGAAGGTTGCATTAAGAGTAATTCCCTTAGCGTACAAATCGAATCCAAAGCCACCTTGCAATGCAGGGATACCAGACTTATCTACAAATTTTTTGGTAGCTTTATCCCAATCGCTAGTTTGCTCTACTTCGAGCTTATTAATTGTATTCTTAGACTTATAAGTTTCCATATCAGTGATCAACTCTCTTTCACCATTAGCTTTTACATTATAATATTGGTTATATAATGCGAAGCCGGTTTCCGGATCAACGCCTGCATATTCGCGGATATAGAAGTCATATAATGAATGACCTTTTGCCCAACCATAATATGTACTGATTTCGATAGGCTTCTCCATACCGGTTGTTTCATCGATAGGCATTTTGGTCATCTCATTTTTATAGTAACCTCCATTCAGTCGGAAATCAAATTTATAATCCTTCTTATTTAATAAATGTGCTGTCAATGAAAATTCAACACCTTTATTTACTAATGCTCCGTCATTTACCGGATAAGATGCATATCCCAAAGAAGGAGCAACCTGCTTCATAAACAACATATCGGTTGTTTTCTTGTGGAAGTATTCTACTTCACCTTCCAATACATCGGCAATATTAAATTCGATACCGGTATTAATAGTAGTGCTTCTTTCCCAAGTCAAATCGGGATTACCTTTAAATTTAAAACTGAATGTGAATTCATCATTTAAGTTATCAATTGTATAAAGGTCTTCATAAGGATAGTAACCGGCAACAACCGGGCTCGTTATAAAATCTTGGTTACCCAATACACCCCAACTCAACTTGTATTTCAAGTTTTTCAACCATTTGACATCTTTCATGAAGTCTTCATTTGTAATGGCCCAGGCAGCACCTACCGAACCAAATATACCCCATTTATTTCCTTTGGCAAAACGAGAACTACCATCCGCACGAACTGTTCCGTGAAGGAAATATTTATTATCGTAGTCGTAACGAAGCTGGCCAAAGTAACTTTCAATGGAATATCCATATGTATATGATTCCAGATAGTCCATAATTACACCATTACTCCATTCTGTATTATCTGGTCTAACAATTTTAGATTTGCTTCCATAAACAACAGATGTTTTGCTGGATGTTGACTCGTGAGCTACGAAAGCATCAAAATTATGTTTGTCAAAGCTCTGTCCCCAGGAAAGTATCTGATTAGCTGTGAAATTCAGGTAGTTAGTCTGATATTTTGCAATCTGTCCTTTACCGGCACTATCACCATAATAAGGATTGGTAAGTTCATTCTCTGCCGAACCTAAGTACTGTAAGCCAACATTTGCAGTTATTTTAAAGTATTTCAGGAATTTAGCTTCAAAAGATCCATTTCCATTGAATTGATGTGAAACAATTTCATCCTTATCTAATAACAATGCACCTGCCGGATTGATACCGGAAGCGAAAGGACGCTGATATCCGGCATTCATGCCATAATCAAATTTATTTCCACCAATTTTCGTATCTTTTACGATATTACCATCTTCATCACGTTCAAATACAGGGAATAAAGAAGGCATACCATTAATAAACTGAAAGCCGTTGTTCATATTACTATCCGATTGTCCAGGCTTATTGGTTTCCATATATGCGTATGCCAAAGATGTTGTAGCCTTCAACCATGGAGTAATTTGATTACTCATATTATTACGAACATTAAAACGCTGATAATCTGAAGAAATATAATAGCCTTCATCTTTCAAATAACTAAAAGCAGTATAATGAGTCAGTTTTTCATTACCACCAGATATTTTTACGCTGGCATCCAATTTTTGACCTGTACGGAAAATATAGTCATCCCACTTTTCAGGAGTGTATTTACGTGCAACTCCACTGTTAAAACGCCCGGTAGCAGGATCAATCAACTGTGCACCATCCGCGTTCCACATATTATAGATTGGAGCAATACCATATTGTGCCTGAAAAAGATTTTTAGATGCCCATGCAGCAGATTGTGTGGCATCCATACCACCTCTGTTACCTGCATAATTTTTCAAACCTTCCCAAGTTAACTCTGTAAATCGTTCAGGACTGTCAATTACATCATACTGCGGGATTAAGCGCATATTGGCTCCATACTTAATTTCTGCCTCAACGTGTGTTTTGCCCTTTTCACCTTTTTTAGTTGTAATCAAGACTACCCCATTTGCGGCACGCGAACCATAAAGTGCTGTAGCAGTAGCATCTTTCAAGACTGTCATAGAAGCGATATCACTGGGGTCGATGCCGCTTAAATCGGCTTCAAACGGGATACCATCTACTACATACAGTGGAGCGCGACTTGAATATGCCGAGCCTAAACCACGAATACGGATACTTGCGTTTGAACCTGGTTGACCAGAAGTAGACATTACCTGAACACCAGCAACTTCACCACTTAAAGCTTTAGATAGTTCTGTTGGGTTTTTTAGTGATATCTTTTCTCCTTTAATTTCCGTAGCCGAACCTGTGAAAGATTTCTTCGTAGCAGTACCATAAGCAACAACGACAACTTCATCGAGTATTTCGGTATCTGCCTTCATGACTACCTTTACATTTGGCTTGATCAAAACCTCTTGTGCCTTCATTCCAATGTACGAAATTTGCAATGTTTTCGCAGAACTAAGTAGGTTATATATTGTTGATAATCAATGACAAATATGTATTTACAGAACTCAAACTAAGATAATTATAATTTATTAAACATCTGGTAACTAGATATATACAAAATCTGTCTCTTATACACATCTGACGCTGC
>ENA-OZJV01000888-OZJV01000888.1-human-gut-metagenome-genome-assembly--contig:-NODE-888-length-13470-cov-6.353634_pt1 | contig 13470 bp, 12 predicted proteins | sample MGYA00244179_ERZ653756 | MGnify/ENA primary metagenome ERZ653756 (study PRJEB26926, sample SAMN06165332) | human gut metagenome | biome: ENVO:00009003; feature: ENVO:2100002; material: ENVO:00002003...
ATGCGCATGAAGGAAGACGCCATGTGTAATGGACAAACCAAGCCCGGCTACAACTTGCAGATATCCTCCGAGAACCAATTCATCACAGACTTCGCCCTCTTTCCGAACCCGACCGACACGCTGACCTTCATACCATTCCTTGGCTCTTTCCCGGGCCGTTACGGTCGTTTCCCAAAAAGGGTCGTCGCCGACTCCGGATACGGCTCGGAAGAGAACTACCGTTTCATGGACGAAGCCGGCATTGAGGGGTTCGTCAAATACAATCGTTTCCATTTGGAACACCGTCCCCGCTATAAACCTGACACCTTTCATCCCGACAGCCTCTATTATAATGAGGAAGGAGATTATTACATATGCCCGATGGGGCAGCGCATGTCCCGGACCGGTACGGTACAAACCCGGACGGAGGGCGGTTATATCTCCCAGAGCGCCTGTTATCGCGCCATACGATGCAAGGGGTGTCCCTTGCGCTGCCTCTGTTACAAGGCCAAGGCCAACCAGAGGACGATCAGGGTCAATCACCGGCTTAATGCCTATAAACGAAAGGCCTGTGAATTATTGACTTCAGAAGAAGGGATCAAGGAAAGGGGAAGGCGGTGCATTGAACCGGAGGCAGTCTTCGGACAGATGAAGTCCAATATGGCTTACCGCCGTTTCAGGCATATGGGAAAAGACAAGGTCGTGATGGATTTTACCTTCTTTGCCATAGCCTTCAATATAAAGAAACTATGTTCAATGATGAAAAAAGTGGACAAAAAGGGAAGAAAAACGTCTTCTTATGGAAAATTCGTGGTTATTTTTATTTGTTACATGCATAAACTGGAGATATGCCAGGATAAGTTTGAAAAAATGACGGCATAATCAAATTTATTGCTGTATAGACACAAAAAAGAGGCTGCACATAATCAGGAATTATGACACAGCCCCATTAGGTGGCGTAACCCATAGCATTAGCCCTCGTAATGCATAGCTTTGCAGAGGTAAACCTGATGCCTGTCGAATGGGGATGTAAATGATGATTTATCTGTATAAAAACATGGATGACATTGCCATACAAAATGATTGTCGTTTGTAGGGGCAGGGCTCTGCTCTGCCCATTGGATCCGGACATGGCGGACGTTCTTTTTATAGGGCGGAGTAGAGCCCCTTATAGGGCGGAGTAGAACCCCGCCCCTACGGAACACCTTTGTTTTATTGCGCACCCATAAATTATCGTTTGCCGATTCAAACATTTCATCTCATGAAATAAATAAAAAGAGGGGGTTGAAAAAAGTTATCATTGATTATCAGTGATTTATGATGATAGATGATAGATAAAACCCCGTTTCTGTAAAAGTTTAGGAAAAACGAATTAAAAAACGCCGCCTTTAAGGTGACGTTTTTTAATTCAAACTCAGAAAAGTTTTACAAAACAGCCTTTTTATCTATCATCTATCATTCGATCAGAACAAACTCCAGGCAACTGTCAATCCTGCCATAACGATCGCAACCATGCTCATCAGCTTGATCAGGATGTTGAGGCTGGGGCCAGAGGTGTCTTTGAACGGGTCGCCGACCGTATCGCCTACGACTGTCGCTTTATGGGCTTCGCTGCCCTTGCCGCCGTGGTTTCCTTCTTCGATATGTTTCTTGGCATTGTCCCAGGCTCCTCCTGAGTTTGCCATGAAGATCGCCAGTACGAAACCGGTACTCAGGCCGCCGATCAGCAGTCCGACTACTCCTGTCACTCCGAATATCAGACCGGTGACGATCGGTGCAATGATGGCTAACAGGGAAGGCAGCACCATCTCGTGCTGTGCCCCTTTTGTCGAGATAGCCACGCAACGGGCGTAATCGGGTTCGGCTTTTCCTGTCAAAATTCCCGGAATTTCCCGGAACTGGCGGCGTACTTCTTCCACCATATGTCCGGCGGCCCGTCCGACTGCGTTCATCGTCAACCCGCAAAACATGAAGGCCATCATGGAACCGAGGAACATTCCGGCCAGCACTTTCGGATTCATAAGCGTGACATCATAATAAATCATGAAATCGGTGAAAGAGGCTTTTGACACTTCGATTGCCCTGCCATCGGCAAATTGCAGGACTGTCTCGCCCAAACGGAGCAAGCCGATTTTAATCTCTTCTACATAAGAGGCCAGCAATGCCAGGCCCGTCAAGGCAGCCGAGCCGATCGCAAATCCTTTGCCTGTTGCGGCAGTCGTGTTGCCTAAGGAGTCGAGTGCATCCGTACGTTTCCTGACTTCTTTGCCCAGACCGGACATTTCCGCATTTCCGCCGGCATTGTCGGCAATAGGTCCGTAGGCATCTGTTGCCAGTGTGATGCCCAAAGTCGAAAGCATTCCGACGGCGGCGATACCGATGCCGTACAATCCCATTCCTATGTTATTGAAATCGAACCCGGAAGCAAATAGGAACGAACAGATGATCCCGACTACTACGGCCAGTACCGGAATTGCGGTGGACAGCATACCCAATCCTAATCCGGAGATGATCACCGTTGCCGGTCCGGTCAGTCCGGCTTCCGAAACCCGCTGGGTAGGTTGATAAGATTGGGAAGTATAGTACTCCGTCGATTGACCGATCACGATCCCTACCAATAATCCGATGATGACCGAACAGCTGATCCAGAACCAATTGTCCAATCCTAACAAATAAAGGATTCCGAAGGTGGACAGGGCGATCAATACCGAGCTGAGGTTGGTCCCTATGGCAAGTGCTTTCAGCAGTTCGCGTATCGTCGCATTTTCTTTTGTGCGGACGGCAAAGATACCGATGATCGACAATATGATCCCGACCGCCGCGATCAACATTGGCGCCACAACCGCCTTATATTGCATTTCCACATCGCCGGACGCTACGAATGCGGCAGCACCCAATGCGGAGGTTGCTAAGATCGAACCGCAATACGATTCGTACAGGTCCGCCCCCATTCCGGCCACATCTCCGACGTTATCTCCCACATTGTCGGCAATGGTTGCCGGGTTTCGCGGGTCATCTTCGGGAATACCTGCCTCGACTTTTCCGACCAGGTCGGCCCCGACATCGGCCGCCTTGGTGTAGATGCCTCCGCCGACACGGGCGAAGAGTGCCTGTGTGGAAGCTCCCATTCCGAAGGTCAGCATGGTGGTGGTTATGATGGTAAGTTTATGTGTGGCATCCATCGCTTCTGCCGGTATGCAGATGTTTAATAATATGTACCAGAACGAAATGTCCAGCAAACCGAGGCCGACGACGACCAGCCCCATTACGGCACCGCTCCTGAAAGCAACCTGCAAGCCGCTGTTCAAGGACGAACGGGCGGCATTGGCCGTACGGGCGGATGCATAAGTAGCTGTCTTCATTCCTAAGAAGCCGGCAAGGCCGGAGAAGAAACCGCCGGTCAGGAAAGCGATCGGAACCCATTCGTTTTGTACTCCAAATCCATACGCCATGATGGAGAATAAAACCACCAGGGCGAAAAACACCGAAGCAACAACCTTGTATTGTTGTTTCAGGTACGACATAGCCCCTTTGCGTACATGTCGGGCTATTTTTGCCATTAACTCCGTCCCTTCACTCTCTTTCATCATCTGCCTGAAGAAGAACCAGGCAAATACCAGTGCCAGGATAGAGGCTACCGGTATGATCCAAAAAATAGGTGTAATCATAGCAATGAGATTTAAATTTAATACGGATTTAATCGTTTTGACACTTAGTGCTTTACGATCCTTTATTGTTCACCTGTAAATATAACAAAAATAAAGAAGTAGAGAAACTTTTTCGTAAATAATAATGTTTCATTCTAAAAAAAACAGCATATTTGTCACAGAATAAGAATGAAAACGCAAATGACGGAAGAAACGAACCATAAGACCTATAAATTAGGTTTGGCTCTAAGTGGGGGAGGAGCGAAAGGTTTCGCTCATATCGGGGTTTTTAGATTACTGGAAGAATGCGGTCTGAAGCCGGATATCATCGTCGGTACAAGTGTTGGTTCGTTGATGGGCGCTTTGTTTGCCGATGGCTATACGTCCGACGAAATCAAAGAACTCTTTACCGGACGTGAGTTCTCCGAATTCGCCCAGCTGCAAATCCCGAAATCGGGGTTGTTCGACAGCAAGCGGTTCCGCTATTTCCTCCGTCGTCATTTGAGAGCTAAAACGTTTGAAGAACTGAAAACCCCTCTGGTTGTCGTGGCGACCGATCTTGACAACGGCGAGAGTCATGAGTTCCGTAGCGGCCCCATCGTAGAGGCGGTGACCGCTTCCTGTAGCATTCCGATTATCTTTAGCCCGGTCGTGATAAACGGAGTGCATTATGTTGACGGAGGTCTTTTCCATAATTTCCCGGTTTCCATCATCCGTGAAGAATGTGAGCGTATCATCGGGGTAAATGTCAGCCCCCTTGTCCCGCAAAAGTACAAGCAGACGATTTTCCATATCGCGGAACGTTCTTATCACTATATGTTCCGGGCAAACACGTTGGAAGACCGCGAAATGTGCGATGTTCTGATCGAGGCGGAGGAGTTCGGCATGTATAAGACATTCGACCTGGAAAATGTGGACGAGATCGCAGGTATCGGATATGCTGCGGCAGTCCGGGCGTTCGAGGTCGTGATAAAAGAAAATAAATATGAAACCCTGGTGAACGCTATTATGGCAAGAAGAAACAATGCCCTGATGCCATAACTTTTTCCGGATGTTCCGGCGTTCACCCCAAATAGTAACTAAGTTGACAAATAGCGCGATGAAACAGACAAATAAGATGGTAATATATCAGGTCTTTCCACGTTGGTTTGGAAATATGAAATCATCCCTGGTGAAGAATGGAAGTAAAGTTGAAAACGGAGTAGGAAAGTTCTCGGACTTTACGCCGGTGGCTTTGTCCAAGATCAAGGAGTTGGGAACTACCCATGTGTGGTATACCGGAGTGATCGAACATGCAACGAATACCGATTATACGGCTTACCAGATACGAAAAGACCATGCGGCGGTCGTGAAGGGAAATGCCGGCTCCCCCTATGCTATCAAAGATTATTATGATATAGACCCGGACCTGGCCGATAATGTACCTGACCGTATGAAAGAATTCGAATCGCTGGTCAGAAGGACGCATGAAGCCGGAATGAAAGTAATCATCGATTTCGTACCCAACCATGTTGCCCGCCAGTATTATTCGGATGTCAAGATGGCGTATGTGGAAGATCTGGGACAAAAAGACAATACTTCGAAAGCTTTCGATCCCAATAATAATTTCTATTATATACCGGGGCAGACCTTGCGTTTGCAGTTCGGCGCTCAACAGGAAGATTTTGAATATAGCGAATTTCCGGCGAAAGTCACGGGGAACGATTGCTTCAGTACCTGTCCCGGACAAAACGACTGGTATGAGACGGTCAAATTGAATTATGGCGTTGATTATATGAACGGCCGTACCCCGCATTTCGATCCGGTTCCCAATACATGGACGAAGATGCTGGATATCCTGCTTTTCTGGGCGGGAAAAGGGGTGGACGGTTTCCGGTGCGACATGGCGGAAATGGTTCCGGTTGAATTCTGGAACTGGGTGATCCCGAAGGTGAAACAGGTGTATGATGTTTGCTTTGTTGCCGAAGTTTATAATCCGGCAGAATATCGTAATTATATCTGGAACGGACATTTTGATTATTTGTATGATAAGGTCGGGCTGTACGATACGGTACGGGCAGTCATGTGTAACCAGGCTCCGGCAAGTAATATCTCCGGATGTTGGCAGTCACTCGAAGGTATCCAGCATAATATGTTGAACTTCCTTGAAAACCATGACGAGCAACGTATCGCCTCTTACTTTTTTGCCGGTGATCCGCGTCCGGGAATTCCGGGGATGATCGTGTCGGCTATGATGAATACCAATCCGGTGATGATCTACAGCGGACAGGAATTAGGGGAGCCGGGAATGGACGATGAGGGTTTCAGCGGACGTGACGGGCGCACGACGATTTTTGATTATTGGAGTCTTGCCAGCTTGCGCAACTGGATAAACGAAGGGGCTTTCGATGGTGGTAAACTGACGGCTGAGCAACGGCAATTGCGCGAGGCGTATGCAAAGATTCTGAATATATCCAAGTCCGAACGGGTTATCACAGAAGGAGTTTTTTATGATTTGATGTATGCAAACCTGAGTAATCCGTATTTTAACTCACATCGGCAATTTGTATTCATGCGTAAATATCAGAATGAAGTGTTGTTAGTGGTGGTCAACTTTGACAAGGCGGAGCAGACGGTACGCATCCAAATCCCCGATGAAGTATTTAAGGCACTTGATTTCGGTGATAATAAAGCTGCTGTGCTGACCGATCTGATGACTGGAGAGAGTTGTATCAGCACACTGACGGCAGCTTGGCCTTATCAGGTGGTTGTACCTGCTTATTCCGGCCGTTTGCTGAAGTTTGCATATTGATTTGTGATTTATGATTTATGATCTGCTCTGACCGATGTGTTTGGTAATAAATCATAAATCATAAATCATAAATCATAATTGTTTTGTACCTTTGCACCCACAATTCAAATCTATTTACTTAAGATAAATATTCGGAATAATGAGTGCACAAACTCCTTTCTTGGTGTTTTCGGGAACCAACTCCCGGTATCTTGCAGAGAAAATTTGCAATAGTCTTGGTTGTCCGCTGGGACAGATGAACATTCAACACTTTGCTGATGGAGAATTCTCCGTTTCGTACGAAGAGTCTATCCGCGGTCGTGATGTATTCCTGGTACAATCAACGTTTCCTAACTCTGATAATCTGATGGAGCTTCTCCTGATGATCGATGCTGCCAAGCGTGCTTCGGCACACTCTGTAATCGCAGTTATTCCTTATTTCGGTTGGGCACGTCAGGATAGAAAAGACAAGCCACGTGTGTCTATCGGCGCCAAGCTGATTGCAGACATGCTGAGTACTGCCGGTATCGACCGCTTGATTACGATGGACCTGCATGCTGATCAGATTCAGGGATTCTTTAATGTTCCGGTTGACCACTTGTATGCATCTTCCATTTTCCTGGATTACATTAAAACATCTTTGCCTCTGGATAATCTGTGTATCGCTACACCGGACGTTGGAGGTACTAAACGTGCCAGCAGTTATTCCAAATATCTGGGTTTACCGATGGTTATTTGCCACAAGTCACGTCTGCGTGCCAATGAAGTAGCAGAAATGCGTATTATCGGTGATGTAGAGGGCTTGGATGTCCTTTTGATCGACGATATGGTGGATACGGCCGGTACCATTACGAAGGCTGCCAACCTGATGCTTGAAAACGGAGCCAAATCCGTGCGTGCCATCGCCAGTCATGCCGTTATGTCCGACCCGGCTTCTACACGTGTAGACCAGTCTGCTTTGACTGAAATGATCTTTACCGACTCTATCCCTTATGCAAAGAAATGCGAAAAGGTGAAAGTGTTGTCTGTTGCCGATATGTTTGCCGAAGCTATCCGTCGTGTATGTAGCGGTGAATCTATCAGCTCTCTGTATGCTATTTAATGAGTTTATAATATCAAAAGAAGGCTGCCATCTTACGGATGAGCAGCCTTTTTTATTGTTCGCCCGGCACGAACCCTTTCCGGTGGGGGAAACACCGGCCTATTTTTCTTCATCGATAATCATGCCGCTACCGAGGCAAAGACGATGGTCTTTGTCGTAGACTACTCCGTACTGTCCGGGAGCGATTCTCTGGATTTTGTTGTCGGATTCGATGCGGTACAAGTCTCCGATGCGACGGATGCGGCCGTGTGTGAAGTCCGGTGTGTGACGGATCTTGAAAGTGATCTCTTTCTCGTCCTCAAATTCTCCCCATGGATCTTCGGTGATGAAGTCGAAGCCGTGCATGTTGATAATCTTGCCATACTGTGTTTCCGGATCATAACCGTTGGAAACATAGATAACGTTCCGCTTGATATCTTTTTTGATGACGAACCAGGGTCCGCCGCTCAAACCTAACCCCTTGCGCTGTCCGATGGTGTGGAACCAGTAGCCGTTGTGTTTGCCCAATACCTTACCGGTTTCCAGTTCGACGATCTTTCCTGTCCGTTTTCCTAAATAACGCTCGATAAAGTCATTATAATTGATCTTGCCTAAGAAACAGATTCCCTGACTGTCTTTCCGTTTAGCACTCGGCAGTTTTTGTTGTTCGGCTATGGCTCGGACTTCGCTTTTCATGAGATGTCCGATCGGGAACATTAATTTCTGTATTTGCAAACGAGTGATTTGGCCGAGGAAGTCGGTCTGGTCTTTTACCGGGTCCTTGGCGGTGGAAAGCCATACCTTACCGTCTATTTCGGTTGTCGTGGCGTAATGGCCGGTTGCTATTTTATCGAAATCCTTTCCCCATTTCTCTTCAAAGCAGCCGAATTTGATATATTTATTGCACATCATATCCGGGTTGGGGGTGAGTCCGCGTTTTACGGAATCGATGGTATAGCTCACGACACGATCCCAATATTCGTCATGCAAAGAGACGATTTCAAACCGGCAACCGTACTTCTTGGCGATATAGGAGGTGATCTCGATATCTTCTTCGGCGGGACAGTCTATATATCCATCTTTATCTTCCATGCCGATGCGGATATAGAAAATGGTAGGATCGTATCCTGCCTCTTTCAACTGGTGAACAACTACGGAGCTATCCACTCCTCCCGAAACTAATGCTGCAATTTCCATATTTTTACAGTGAATAAGAATTGTACAAAGGTACGGTAAATTTTTCAATTAAAACAGGAGAGATACTTTGGGCGCATTGACGTATATTTATAATTTTGTGCGTTTAGTTAATCTTAATTGATAAAATCGATATGCATATACGTTATTCAGCTTTGTTTTTGTCAGCTCTATTGTTGTCGACTGATGTTTATCCTTATTCGGCTTGTCGCTTGCCGGAAATACGGGAAGTGTCTGTCCCCAACCGGTGGAAAGGGAAGAAAGTCGCTTTCTTGGGTGATTCGATTACCGATAAGATACATGTCGGAACGACGAAAAACTATTGGCAGTATCTTTCGGAAATGTTGGGGTTGGAACCGTTCGTTTACGGTATTAACGGTCATCAGTGGAACGGTGTGTTGGAGCAGGCCGGGAGATTGCAGGCCGAACGGGGGGATGATATTGATGCAATCCTGATCTTTGCCGGAACAAACGACTTTAATGCCAACGTACCTTTAGGAGAATGGTACGCCGAGAAGGAAGAATCCGTTGAAGTTTCGGGACCGAAGCAGGAGGTGCGAAAGCGACGGATGCTGCAAACGGATGATCGGACGTTCCGGGGGCGTATCAACTGTGTCCTATCTTATCTGAAAACGAATTATCCGACGAAACAAATCATACTGTTGACCCCGATACATCGCGGATATGCCAAATTCGGGGATAACAATATCCAGCCGGACGAATCTTATCCTAACGGAATTGGCTTGTATGTAGATGAATATGTAAAGGCGATCAAAGAAGCTGCCAATGTTTGGGCTGTTCCTGTCATTGATCTCAATAGCATCAGCGGGCTTTATCCTGTCTTCGACTCCCATACCCGTTATTTTCATAAGGAAGATACGGACCGCCTTCATCCGAATGCGGACGGGCATTACCGGATGGCAAAGGCTTTGATGTATCAGCTATTGGCTTATCCGGCCGATTTTGAATAAAACATTTCGTTGGCGATTGGTTGAGAGGCTGACAGATGGGGTTCTGTTCACCAGGCAGATGGGCATTTGCTCGATCGACAGGAGCCGTCTGTCGATCGAGTAAATTTCAGATTCCGATATATCCTTTCACTGCATTCACATAATCCTCGAATGCCTGCTTGCCGACAGGCGTAATCCTGCAAGTTGTACGAGGTTTTTTCCCGACGAAGCTTTTCTCGACTTCGATATATCCGGCTTCACTCAATTTGTCTATCTGCACACTCAGGTTACCGGCGGTCGCTTGTGTCTTTTCTTTCAGATAGACGAAATCAGCTTCATCAACCGATAGGAGAATGGACATGACCGCAAGCCGGAGCTGGGAATGTAATAATGGATCTAATTCTTTGAACATGATTTCTTTGCTTTATAATTCAAAACATGTCCCGGAATTATCATCATGACGATGAAAGACAGGGCAAAAAGAAGGAGCATAAAAGAGTCGAATCCCTCTTTTATAATGTAAAATAGCATATTGAGACCATTGATGAAAGAGACGATACCGAGATTGAAAACTTTCTCTTTAATCAGTAATCCGGTGATGTAACAAGCTAACGACAGAATAATAAGTATAAGTGGTGGAATCAGTCGACCGTCGTAATATATCCCGAAGATAGTGGTGGTCAGTGTTGCGATAGATCCCATGACACCCCATATTTGTTCGAGCACTTTGTCCGTGTAAGTCTTGACTTTAGGCAATCTTTTCCGTTTAAAGTAATAGCTTAAAGGGATTCCGACGACTATGATTAGCAGGAATGCCAAATAAGACATGAGATTCTCTGTCAATTGCAACAACAGGTAGACAATTGCAGTTGAGGTAACTGTCAGATATCCCCAAAACAAAAAAATATTACCATCACCTATTTCCAGATTGTGTTTCGTGTTACGGATCATCCGGGTGATGAGCTCCAGACTTTCTTTTTCGTTTAATTTTCTTTCTTCCATTTTTTCTTCCTCCTTTTAATAGTGATACAAATAAGTTTATGTTATAAACCATATATGGATTAAAAAAGTGTAAGGAGCTATGCATTTCTCACCTACACGCTGCAAATATAAAATGGTTTATATTGTAAACCAAATAAAAAAGGAAATTTTTTGCTGAAAAATGACTTTATCCATACAAGCAAACCAAAGGGATAGGTTTTACAATTTGTCACTATCATAGGCAAAAAGCCTCTCTTTTGTTATGTTAAAAAATATTACCTTTGCTACTAATTCCAAATACATGGGATACTAATCCTATTTTGAAGGTATAGTAGTGACAATTTGATAGAATTGAAAGTGTGATTCCAGTTGGGGATGTCTTTAATCTGCAAAACATTTTTCATCTCATCGAAATTGCTTATTTTCGCATCCATAATAGTTCCCTTTTATGAATGTAGACATAACAGATTTAAAGACGGTCCGTTTGAGTCAGGACGGGAGTGCTGTGATTATCCTGGACCAGACCCGCTTACCGGGATCTGAAGTATATGTTTCCCTCTCTTCAGCAGAAGAAGTTTGGGAGGCTATATACAAGTTAAAGGTACGCGGAGCACCGGCTATCGGGATAGCTGCTGCCTATGGTATTTATGTTTGCAGTCGGCTGATTGAGGCAAACACTTATGACAGTTTTTACAGTGAGTTCCTTCGGATGAAGGATTACCTGGCATCTTCTCGCCCGACTGCGGTCAACTTGGTTGCCGCTTTGGACCGGATGGAAAAAGTTGTGGTTACCCATTCTGTGAAGCCTGTTCCGGAAATAGTGGACTTGTTGCGTGTCGAATCGGAGGCGATCCGGGCGGAAGATGCGGCAGCTTGCCGTAAGATAGGTGAGAACTGTTTGTCCTTACTGCGTCCGGGAATGGGAATCCTGACACATTGTAATGCTGGTCATCTGGCAGTATCGGAATATGGAACGGCTCTGGCTCCGGTTTATTTAGGGGAAGAACGTGGATATGGCTTTAAGGTGTTTGCCGATGAAACGCGGCCGCTGTTGCAGGGGGCACGTCTGACGGCCTACGAATTGCAGAAGGCAGGTGTGGATGTTACCCTGATCTGTGATAATATGGCATCGGTCGTCATGCGAAAAGGCTGGGTACAGGCTGTTGTGGTCGGTTGCGACCGGGTGGCGGCTAATGGCGATACGGCTAATAAGATCGGGACTTCGGGGGTAGCGATTTTGGCCCGTCATTACGGAATTCCTTTTTATGTGTTGGGCCCGACATCCACCATTGATCTGAATTGCCCGGATGGAGATTCGATTGTGATTGAAGAACGGAATCCCGAGGAAATTACGGATATGTGGTATGCTTCGCGGATGGCACCCGAAGGGGTGAAAGCCTATAACCCGGCTTTTGATGTGACTTCTCACGACTTGATAACTGCGATTATAACCGAAAAGGGGATCGCTTATCCCCCTTTCCATATGGAGGATTTCTGAAAAATATTTATGGAAAGTTTTGCTAATCCCGAAACAATCAGTAATTTTGCTGCCCAATTTGTGGATATAGTAATTAAACAATATAATAAATTAAATTATGATCGTAGTTCCATTAAAAGAAGGCGAAAACATTGAAAAAGCGCTGAAGAAATTCAAAAGAAAGTTTGAAAAAACAGGTGTAGTAAAAGAATTGAGAAACCGTCAGGCTTTCGAAAAACCCTCTGTAGCAAAGAGAAAACAAACTATGCGTGCTGTTTACGTTCAGCAATTACAGCAGGTAGAAGAATAAAAATACAAAATCTATCTGCCAGGCTTGTTTTATTGGATTCTTATTCCTATTTTCGTTGCATAAAAGTTGATGCAACGTGAATGTGCGGATTGATTCATTTTTAGATTATCTTCGGTATGAACGGAATTATTCCGAATATACGATTGGTGCTTATTCCAAAGATTTGCAGCAGTTTGAAGATTTTGTAAAAGAGAAGAAGGAAGGCATATTTGTGCCGGAGGAAGTGGATACGGATATTGTACGGAATTGGATTATATCTTTGTTGGATAATAAGATTTCGCCCGTGTCTGTCAACCGGAAATTGAGTTCTTTGAAATCTTTTTTTAAATTCCTTATGAAGCAGGGATTTGTTTCTGTAAACCCGTTACGGTTTGTGACCGGTCCGAAAACAAAGAAGCCGTTACCTACTTTTGTAAAAGAGAAGGATATGGAAGAGTTGTTGGATGGAGATGGGTTTGATGAGGATTTTGAAGGGGTGAGGGATCGTTTAATACTTGAAATGCTTTATGATACCGGGGTGAGGCGTTCGGAGTTGGTCGGATTACAAGATATCGATATCGACTACGATGCCATGTTAATCAAGGTAACAGGTAAGCGTAACAAGCAGCGGCTGATTCCTTTTGCAGAAAGATTAAAAAACTTGATGCTTGCATACACAGAAGTCCGAAATCGTGAAGTTGGCGCAGGAAGCGGATGGTTCTTTGTCCGGAAGAATGGAGAACAGTTGTCTACGGGTATTCTTTATACGATAGTAAAAAAGAAGCTCTCGGATATTCCGACATTGGCAAAATGCAGTCCCCACGTATTAAGGCATTCGTTTGCAACAAGTATGTTGAATAATGGAGCGGAGTTGAACGCCGTGAAAGAGTTACTCGGACACAGCAGTCTGGCTTCTACCAGCATTTACACACATACAACCTTTGAGGAATTAAAAAAAGTGTATCATGCTCATCCAAGAGCACAAAAAGAAGGAGGTTTATTATGAACATTAGAATTCAAGCAATCCATTTTGACGCAACCGATCAATTAGAAGCTGTCTCTTATACACATCTGACGCTGCCGACGACTAGTCGAGTGTAGA